>Ga0302185_10001941_pt1 | contig 13973 bp, 13 predicted proteins | sample II_Bog_E1_1_FD_200231 | JGI IMG/M metagenome (GOLD analysis project Ga0302185, IMG submission 200231) | Peat permafrost microbial communities from Stordalen Mire near Abisko, Sweden - II_Bog_E1_2 | ecosystem: Environmental > Terrestrial > Soil > Wetlands > Peat | place: Sweden: Abisko... | reverse complement strand
TGCCGCGCATAATCTCCCAAACATCCGGGTTCTTTTTATGCGGCATAATACTGCTGCCCGTTGTCAAAGTATCCGGGTAGCTTACAAAAGCGAAATTCTGGCTTAAGTACAATGCCTGGTCCATAGCCATTTTCGCAAGGGTAGCCGAAATGGATGATAAAGCCTGCGCGATAACCCGCTCAGTTTTGCCGCGGCCCATTTGGGCGTAAACCACGTTATAATTCAGGCTGTCGAAACCTAATAATTGGGTGGTTAAAGTCCGGTTAAGCGGGAACGATGACCCATAACCTGCTGCGGAGCCCAAAGGGTTTTTGTTGGTGATCTTATAAGCCGCCAAAACCATTTCCAGGTCATCCGCCAAGCTTTCCGCGTAAGCGCCAAACCATAGCCCGAAAGACGAAGGCATAGCTACCTGCAAATGGGTATACCCCGGTAACAATACGTGTTTGTGCTTTTCACTAAGTTCTATCAATAAATGGAACAGCTTTTCCGTTTCTTCAACAACTAGTTGCAGTTCATGCCTGAAAAATAATTTCAGGTCGACCAAAACCTGATCGTTGCGGGAACGGCCGCTGTGTATCTTTTTTCCTGCTTCGCCAATGCGCTGGGTGAGTACCATTTCAACCTGGGAATGAACGTCCTCAACTTCGGGTACGATGGTGAAATTGCCGTTCTCAATATCTTTGTAGATGTTTTTTAGTTCCCGCTGAACGAGTTGCAAATCTTCTGAACTCATTAAATCTATACTTTCCAGCATTCGGGTGTGCGCCAATGAGCCCAGCACATCAAATGCAGCCATTTGGAGGTCGAATTCACGGTCATTTCCTACTGTGAAGTTTTCTACCAGTTCATTTACCGTAACAGATTTTTGCCAGATTTTGCTCATGTTAGACAACTTTCTAACCACGTCATTGCGAGGTACGAAGCAATCGCTGAACTATGCCTAAACGAATACATGGCGGACTGTCCTATGTAGAGATTGCTTCGTGCCTCGCAATGACGCGGGGGAGACTCCAAACTTAAGATTTTCAAACCGTAATTCGTAAATCAAACAATCTGTTCCAGCATTTTTATATACAACGCTATCCCTTCCTTAATTTCATCGACATAAACAAACTCATCCGCAGTATGTGACCTTGCCGAATCGCCTGGCCCGACTTTAATGGACTGAATGTCTAAAAGCGATTGGTCGGACGTGGTTGGCGACCCGTAAGTAGTCCTCCCTAAAGCTATACCCGCCTGCACGATTGGATGGTTTTTATCAATTTTTGACGGCTTCAGCCTAATGGAACGCGGGGTTACATCGCAGCTCACATGCCGGCGTATAATTTCGAGCACTTCTTCGTTCCGGTAAGCATCGGTAACACGCACATCTACAGTAAATGTGCAGCTTGCAGGCACAACATTGTGCTGCGAACCGGCATTGATAATAGTAACAGACATTTTCACCGGCCCAAACACTTCCGACTCTTCCGGGAAACGATAGGTACGGAACCATTCAATATCTGTTAATGCTTTGTATATGGCATTTTCGCCTTCTTCGCGCGCGGCGTGACCGGCTTTACCATGGGCCACACAATCCAAAACCATCAATCCTTTTTCGGCAATGGCAAGTTGCATTTGGGTAGGTTCGCCAACAATCCCGAAATCAAGTTTGCCGAGATCAGGGATGATCAGTTCCAGTCCGTTAGCCCCGGAAATTTCCTCCTCCGCAGTTGTCGCCAGGCAGAAATTATATTTCAGGTTTTCGCTGTCGTAAAAATACAAAAACGTGTGGATCAGCGATACCAGGCAACCGCCTGCATCATTACTGCCCAATCCGTAAAGTTTTCCATCTTCTACAACCGCATCATAAGGGTTACGCGTGTAGCCAGAATTCGGCTTAACCGTATCATGATGAGAATTAAGCAGGATAGTCGGTTTTAATGCATCAAAGTACTTGTTCCAGGCCCAGATGTTGTTCAGCTTACGGTGCGTATTTATACCCCGGTCTTTTAAATACTGTTCGATAATATCGGCTGTGCGGCCTTCCTCTTTGCTGAATGATGGTATGGCTATTAATTGCTGCAGCAGTTGTACCGACTGCTGAAATAGTATGTTTATGTCAGTCATAAATGTGCCGTAAAAGTACAGTTTTTTTGAAGACTGTTGGAAAGTTGTGGGAAAGTTGAGAGGTTGTAAACGTTCAAAGGTTGGAAAGTTGTTTTTTTGTTAATTTACAACATTTACAACATTTACAACATTTACAACAGCTTATTCAATTTTCGAATATTTCCTGGTATCATTCATTGTTATGTAGAGTATCAATGACAGCGCAACGCAAATAGTAACATACCAGTAAAACCATTCCTGGTGGCCATTATTTTTAAAATCAAGTGCGATATACTCGGCTGTGCCGCCAAATAGGGATACGGCTATAGCATAAGGAAAACCCACACCCAGCGCCCGGATGTTGGCAGGAAAAAGCTCCGCCTTCACTACCGCGTTTATTGATGTATAAGCGCTGACTATCACGAGCGCGCACATGATCAACGCAAAGGCCGCCCAAACATCCTTTGTGTAGCTTAAGGTTGTCAGGATCGGCACGGTTGTCATCGCCCCCAGTACGCCAAAAGCGATCAATAGAGGTTTACGGCCAATTTTGTCCGATAAAAATCCAAAAAGGGGCTGGATGAGCATAAAAACAACCAGGGTTAGCGATGAGATCAGTGTCGCGCTGGTTTTACTGAAGCCTGAAGTGTTTACCAAAAATTTTTGCATATAGGTAGTGAACGTATAAAACGCAAGGGTACCGCCTGCAGTTAAACCAATAACAGTAAATACGGCTTTTGGCTGCTGCATCAAGGCTTTCAAAGTGCCCCGGGATGACCTCATTTTATTGTCGTCATCTTCCAGCGAAACAGACTCTTCCATGCTGCGCCTCAGGTACATTACCGTAACAGCAAGCACTGCCCCGATGCCAAAAGGGATACGCCAGCCCCATTGATGCAATTGCTGGTCTGTTAAAAAAAATCGCTGTAATAAAACCAGTACGCCTAAGGCGATTAACTGGCCCATTATAAGCGTTACATATTGAAAACTCGAATAAAAGCCGCGTCGCTCTTTTGTTGCTATTTCGCTAAGGTAGGTGGCGCTGGTGCCATATTCGCCGCCTACACTTAAGCCTTGTATGACACGGGCGATGACTAATATTATGGGCGCGGCAACGCCAATCTGTTTGTATCCCGGCACGACAGCTATGAGAAGCGAACCAACACTCATCATCAATACCGATAAGGTAAGCGCTGTTTTACGGCCCTTTCTATCGGCGTAGGTTCCCATAACCCAGCCCCCGATTGGCCTCATTAAAAACCCTATCGCGAGTATCCCGGCTGTATTTAATAATTGTACCGTTTGGTTTCCGGAAGGAAAAAAAGCAGCGGCAAAGTACAGGGAAAATGCAGTGTAAACATACCAGTCGTACCATTCAACAAGGTTGCCCAGCGAACCGCCTATTATCGATTTTATTCTTTTTGCGGTAGTGTGCGGAGACGAGGAAGCGGCTTGATTTTGCATGTAATTATTGAATTAAAAAATAAAGATATATATTTATGGCAGCCTTCGGTGCAAATATCATTTCGGTGAATTTTAACTCAAAGTATGATGAAAAAATTGTTGTTTTTTTTATTTGCAATTCAAATAATTGCGCTGGTTAGTTGTAAACAGGCCAGTACTATTGAATACGGAAACAATCCGGCAGCCGGGAAATACTATAACATTCGCGGCATAAAAATGTACTGCGAGGTTTATGGAACCGGGGAACCGGTATTGCTTATACATGGCAATGGCGGAAGCATCAGCGCCTTTAGCAAAACCATTCCATATTTCGCAAAAAAATACCAGGTGATCGCGGTCGACAGCCGCGCGCATGGCAAATCAACAGATCCGAGCGATTCATTAACCTTTGAAATGATGGCCGACGATTTTTCGGTGCTACTTGATTCAATGCACATAAAAAAGACCTACGTGATTGGCTGGAGCGACGGCGGCATCAATGCGCTTGTGCTGGCCATGCGCCACCCTGATAAAGTGATTAAGCTGGCGTCTACGGGCGCAAATTTGTGGGCAGACTCAACTGGCATTATACCAGCCGATTGGAAGCAAATGACAGATTATTATAATACGTCGAAAAATAAAGTATGGAAAACAGCCAAAGAAAAAAATGACTGGAAAATATTTTTACTCGACTGGTTTCAGCCAAGCATAAAACCGACTGATTTAAGAGCTATAAAATGTCCTTCCTTTATAATAGGCGGCGATCATGATGTGATACCTGTGCCACATACGGTATTGATATATCAGAATATTCCGAAAGCATACCTCTGGATTGTACCTGATTCGGGGCATCCCACATTAATAGAGCATGCAAACCAGTTTAATAAAAATGTGGACGACTTTTTTTCGGATAAATTCACAACTCCTTATACGGACGAAAACGCAACGCCTTAAAGAATTTCGTTAAATACGTTTTTGCGGTAATAGTTATCTATTGCGTACCCTATTTCAACTAAGGGAAGATGTTCTGCCCCGAAACGGTGCTGAATTGCCACCCAAATACCGTTTTCGTTTTTTTTAATAACGTGGCACATTGCATGGTTAAAGACATTAAATATGCAGTCACGGGTGGTATTCCGTACAATCCGGTAATTTTGATCGTTAACTAAAACTTCAAATGAATCCATCAGATAAGGTTTCTCAAAAGTACTGTGGAAATTAAATCAATACAATAACGGAATCCCGTTATTTTTTTAGGCAATATTTGCCTATTGGTTAACCAGTTTGGAGGCGCCTTAACTATAATATACGCGGGATAAAAATGTACTGCGAGGTTTATGGCACCGGAGAGCCACTGCTTTTTATACACGGCAATGGCGGAACAATTCAATGCCGGGACACCGTTATTGTTTTGTCGAATTTTTCTTAGTTGTTAACTAATTTCATGGCACCTTCGCTGTATCTCATACCTGTATCCGGATATTTTTTGACGATGTTTTCGATATTTTCTAAATCCTGTGCAGTTAGCTCAATATCAACTGAACCAGCGTTTTCACGCAGGTATTTTGTTTTTTTAGTGCCGGGTATAGGGATAATGTCTTCACCCTGCGCCAGTACCCAGGCCAATGCAAGTTGGGCGGCGGTACAATTTTTCTGTGACGCAAAATCAGCGAAAGCCTTTGCGAGGTGCTCATTGTTGTCCTTAAAATCCTCGCCAAAACGTGGTAACGTCTTCCTGAAATCGTTCTTAGCGAGGTCATCAATCTTAAATGTGTTCGTGATCAGGCCCCTTGAAAGCGGACTAAAGGGAACCAGCGAAATACCCAATTCCCGGCAAACTGGCAGTATTTCGGCTTCCACATCGCGGGTAAGCAAGGAATATTCACTTTGAAGTGCAGCGATCGGATGAACGGCATGCGCTTTACGGAGTGATGCCGCGGAAGCTTCAGATAAACCGAGATATCGCACTTTTCCTTCTTTTACCAGCTCGGCCATAGCGCCAACCATCTCTTCAACCGGCACATTCGGGTCAATACGGTGCGCATAATAAAGGTCAATCGTTTCAATATTCAACCGTTTGAGGCTCTTTTCTACCGCGTTCTTTAAATAGGCGGGCGATCCGTCAAAAAAACTTCCCGGCATACCAGGGAAAGAACTGTCGTTTTCCTTCTGCCTGAAACCAAACTTTGTCGCGATAAATACTTTGTCCCGGTTTGGTACCAGTACCTTTGAAACCAGTTCCTCATTAAGGCCATTTGCGTAAACATCGGCAGTATCCCAAAAGTTTATCCCAAGGTCAAGCGCAAGGTTTAAAGTCGCGATCGATTCATTATCGTTAAAAACGCCGTAACCATGGTTCATACCCATACAACCTAACCCAATGGCTGATAACTTTTCTCCTGTTTTTCCGAGTTCCCTGTATTTCATAAAAGATAATTTTTTCAAATATAGGGGCAACACAATTTATTTAAGTAAGATGAAAGTCAAATGTCAACGGATAATTTAGGGCCTGATTTTCACATCAATTACCTGGGGAGCGCGTCACCGTTTCTCATTCAGGCAATTTAACACAGCTTTCTAAAAATCACCGCTTTGTAAAAAATAGATGTTTAAACAAATAATTGCAAAACTATTCAGGTTTAGTATTAACTTTGTGACAAATAAATATAAATAAAATTACACGAGAACAAAAACACATTTATGAAAAAGATCATCATTTTATTTGCAGTCGCGTTGTTAACTACAGCAGCATTTGCACAAACTACCTGGAAGAACGATCCTATGCACTCAAAACTGCAATTTACAGTTACTCACTTATTGGTTTCTGATGTAGACGGAGAGTTTAAAGATTTTAACGCAACCATAATCACTTCGAAACCTGATTTTAGCGATGCCCAATTTCAATTAACCGCAAATGCAGCTTCTGTAAACACAGGTATTGACCCGCGTGACAATCACTTGAAAACTGCCGCTTTTTTTGATGTTGCAACTTATCCTACACTTACTTTTACCAGCACAGGCATAACACAAACATCAACAAATCATTATAAAATATCAGGCAACCTAACTTTGCATGGCGTTACCAAACCACAAACGTTTGATTTATGGTACCGTGGTACAATTACCAACCCAATGAGTAAAGCTGCTGATGCAGGTTTCCAGATTACAGGGGTTATAAAACGCTCGGATTATAATTTCGGCAGCGGATTTGGACCAGCGGTTTTAAGTGACGAAGTTACTGTAAAAGCAAACGGCGAGTTCGGCGCAGCTAAATAATTGGTTGATTAAGTTGAATAGTTGATTAGGTGAATGGTTGATTAAGTTGAAAACCGCCTGTTAACTCAATTTAAAGATAAAAACATTGCAGCGCCCTGGTCAACGCCGGGGTGTTGTTTTTTTAAATCCGATCCCTAAAGCCATCGGGACGAAACTCCGAAATTCGAATAAATTTTAATCCGATAGCCATCGGATCGCAAATCTTAACCCGGTATCTATCGGATCGTAAATTCTTACAACAGCCTGTTGAACGTCAAAGTCCTTCCAAAGAATTTAAAGTGCCAGTAGCCTTTCACTTTAAGTTGCCCTTTTTTATCAATATAGGCCGCGGCATTCCAATCACGGCCATGTTTTGCATCATATATCATCCCGTCTTCCCATGAGTTTGAATCAGCCTCGTAGGTGAGGCCTGTTAAAACGCTCATTCCAAGTATTTTTCGGTTTCGGAGTTCTGGGTCCGGGTTGCGAAAGTCGGTCCAGGTACCCATTTGCTGTTCATCACCATCTTTAAACCAGATTATTTTTGCCCTGAACTTATTTTCCTGCATGTAAACCTGTACAACCAGGTTTTTTTCTGTTGATTCCCATTTGCCGCATATTTGCTCCGCGGCAGGGATCGCATTCACGTTAAATGTGGTACCCGAAAGTAACGTCAGTACAAAAAAATAAAAAAGAAATTTTGCCCACATATCCACGCTCCATATTTATTATCAACTTGACAAAATCGATGTCAAATTGACTGAAATAAAATTGTTACTAAAAGTACCATAATTTTATACGTAAATATTTATTATTAAATAACAATGTGTTAACCAAAACTTACATTTGAACTTAGAAACCTGAATGTAAAACCCAATGAGAAAACTGCTACTGCCACTGCTACTAATCTTTACCATCAAAACCACTGCACAGGAAATAAATATCTACCATAGGGGCTGGATAGATTTTAACAAAAATGGCAAAATGGATGTGTTTGAAGATCCATCGCAACCTATAGATAAACGCGTTGACGATCTGTTAAGCCAAATGACTGTTGAGGAAAAAACCTGTCAGCTTGCAACATTGTATGGGTACAAGCGGGTTTTGAAAGAAGAAATGCCTGCGGAATCATGGAAGAACGAAGTTTGGAAGGATGGCATTGCCAATATTGATGAAGAATTGAACAATTTGACATCACATACCGATGCCGCGCCAACGCAATACTCGTACCCATACAGCAAACATGCAGCTGCTATAAATACCATACAAAAATGGTTTGTGGAACAAACCCGTATGGGCATCCCGGTTGATTTTACCAATGAAGGCATACATGGCTTAAACCACGACCGGGCGACTTCCTTGCCGGCACCTATAGGCATCGGCAGTACCTGGGATAAAAACCTCGTGCGCCTCGCAGGGCAGGTTGTAGGCCGCGAAGGAAAAGCTTTGGGCTATACCAACATCTACACACCTATTTTAGATGTTTCCCGCGACCAGCGCTGGGGACGTGTGGTAGAAACCTACGGCGAGGACCCTTTTTTAATTGCTGAATTAGGGAAACAAATGTGCCTGGGCGTACAGGAAGAGGGCGTGGCCTCTACCCTGAAACACTTCGCGGTTTACAGTGTGCCAAAAGGCGGAAGAGATGGCGCTGACCGTACTGACCCGCATGTGGCGCCGAGGGAATTATACCAGCTTTATCTTTATCCTTTTCGCCGCGTAATACAGGAGGCGCATGCTTTAGGTGTAATGAGCAGCTATAACGACTGGAACGGGGAACCCATAACCGGCAGTTATTTTTTCCTGACTGAGCTTTTGCGGCAAAAATTTGGCTTTGACGGCTATGTGGTTTCCGACAGTGAAGCGGTTGAATTTCTATATAGCAAACACCATGTAGCATCAAGCCCGGAAGAAGCCGTACGTAATGCATTCGAGGCCGGCCTAAATGTGCGCACCAACTTTACCATGCCGCAAACCTATATTATGCCGTTGCGAACTTTGTATAAAGAGGGTAAAATATCTATGAAGACCCTTGACAGCCGTGTTGGCGATGTGCTGCGGGTGAAATTCAAACTGGGTTTGTTTGACCACCCTTATGTGGAAGACCCTAAGGCTGCCGATAAGCTTGTTCACAATGCCGACGCTACCGAAATGGGCCTTAAGATGAACCGCGAATCAATGGTGCTGTTAAAAAATGAAAATAATCTGTTGCCATTAAATAAATCAAACATTAAAAATATACTGGTAACCGGCCCGCTGGCCACAGAAACCAATTACGCTATCAGCCGTTACGGCCCCTCGCACAACCCGGTAACAAGCGTACTCGACGGTATTAAAAATTATGTGGGAAGCGGCACAACCGTAAACTATGCCAAAGGCTGCAATATTGTCGATGCCACCTGGCCTGAAAGCGAGATCATTGAAACGCCGCTAACCCAACAAGAGCAAGCGTCCATTGATTCCGCTGTGGCAATGGCGAAACAGGCCGATGTTATTATCGCTGCAGTAGGAGAAGATGTGGACAGGGTAGGGGAAAGCCTTTCGCGCACAGGGTTGAATTTACCGGGCCGCCAGCTAAAGCTGATACAAGCACTGCAAGCTACCGGCAAACCGGTGGTTATGGTGATGATAAACGGACAGCCTTTAACTGTAAACTGGGAAAACAAATATGTGCCGGCTATACTTGAAGCCTGGTTCCCTGGTCCTGAAAGCGGCAGGGTAATTGCCGAAACTTTGTTTGGCGATAATAATCCCGGTGGAAAACTCTCGATCACTTTCCCGAAAACAACCGGGCAAATAGAGTTTAATTTTCCTTTTAAACAAGGCTCGCAAGCCCCTCAGGGAGGTAAAAACAGCTGGGGTAAAACCAGTGTGAACGGGGCATTATACCCCTTTGGTTATGGCTTAAGCTATACTACTTTTGACTATAGCAATTTGCAGGTATCCCCGGAAACGGAACACCAGCAGGGTGATGTGACCGTGACTGTTGATGTTACCAATACTGGCCAGCGTAACGGTGATGACGTGGTGCAGTTATATATTAAGCAGGAATTTAGCGATGTAACCACCTATGAATATGACCTGCGCGGCTTTGAACGTGTGCCCCTTGAACCCGGCGAAAAGAAAACAGTCCAGTTCACCATTCACCCGGACGATTTGGCTATTCTTGATAAAAACATGAACTGGACTGTTGAACCCGGAAAGTTTCAAGTGATGATTGGGGCTTCATCGGATGATATTAAATTGACGAAGGAGTTTGAAGTGGAGAAGTAGGAGGTGGAAATGCGGAAATCAGAATGTTGAATGAGGAATTTTTAATTTAAAATTCATCGATATAATAAATGAAACCTTTTGTTAAGTACCTATTGTTGGGCTTTGTGCTTGTTTTCGCAGAGGCAATTTACATCTGCTGGTTTTCGTTTAGGTTCGAAAGGGTGATCACATTAATGTCTTATGGGGGTTTTTTGATAGGATGGGGCTTAGCAATTTATCCCGCGACTGGGTATTACTTTCCAAAAATTAAAAACAATTATATATTAAATACTATATACGGAGCACTCATTGTGGGCAGTGTCTTGTTGTTTTCCAGTCTCGCCGATGTTAGGGTTTCATATATTTTGTCACACTATCCTACAAAAATTACAACTGCAGCAGTAATTGCAACGAGGACAGGAGGAAAGAACTCCAGTTACGCGACCTTAAAATATCATGCTGAAAGCATATTAATCCAGGAAGAAATTTCAAACCAAAATTTTGAATATAAGCCCGGAAGGAGCTTTCTCATCAAATATTCGGTCGAATATCCGGCGATTTTTACGGTAATAAAGCGAGTTGAAAATTATTAAGTGAACGCGCATGGAAATTCAGGTGAGGATCAGATCGCTCACAAAAATAACGTTGCGTATTTGAGATAAGGAAATATGCTTCATGGGCAAAACAGTATGCATAATCAATTTGTTGAGAAAAAGTCCTGACCGTTGCACATTTGGGTATTTTAATGAATAATATGTATAAGAGGAGTTATTACATCGTCAATAGCATAACAGGGTATCGGGCAATAGCTGCGCTGGCAATGCTCCTGTTTCTCTATTATCACCAATTCGGGCCGTTTAAATGGATCCTTGTCATTAGCTTTTTGACCGATGCTGTTGATGGTTACCTGGCACGCCGGTATAGCGTTATCAGTAAACTTGGCAGTACGCTTGATTCCATTGCCGACGACCTTACTGTTGCCGTTGCGATTATCGGCATGATAGTTTTCAGACCGCATTTTTTAAAGGATGAGATCGCCCCTGTAATCGCCTTATCAGCGCTGTATTTCTTTCAGTTTATACTTGCTTTAATCCGTTATCATAAAATAAGCAGCTTCCATACTTATATTGCTAAAGTCGCTGCTGTTTTACAATGTGTATTTTTGGTAGCGTTTTTCTTTTTACCCGGGCCGGTTTATTTTTTGTTTTATTTAACGGTGATTATCACATTGCTCGACCTGGTCGAGGAGATTGCGCTTGTATTAATATTGCCCCAATGGAGAGCCAACGTTAAAGGATTATATTGGATAATAAACAAAAAAATTGACGTTTAGAATTGGTGATTTAAATTAACAATTTTACTGATGTTTGTCATTTATTTAATATCATTAGCCGCTTAATTTTAACTAAGCTAAATTTTAAATATTGTTCTTGAAATTAAGTTTATGTTAGGCAAGTTAAGCGAAAAGCAAATTGAAGAACTGCTGACAAAGCAGGTAACAGGTCGTTTAGGCTGCTATGCCAATGGCATTACCTACATAGTGCCGGTAAACTATGTCTATCACGATCCTAATATTTATGCACATTCGGCTGCTGGAAAGAAGATTGCCATGATGCGCAAAAACCCAAAAGTATGTTTTCAGGTAGATGCCATACATAGTATATTCAACTGGCAAAGTGTTATTGCCTGGGGCAGGTTTGAAGAAATAACCGATATAGATGAAAAGCAGCAGGTTATGCAGGGCCTCATACATCGTATTATGCCATTGGTCGAAAACCCGGCCGGCCACCCCTCACATGGAATTACTGAAAAAGAGAGTGACATTGGTACAAAAATTGAGACGATTGTATTCAAAATTATCTTAATGAAAAAAACCGGGCGCTTCGAACATGATTAGATGCCAAATAACCTGTTGATATACAGCCTAACAGATTTTTTATTCCAGCCCTGGAAGCGGCCTTTTTGAACAATCATATTTTGCGGGCCCTTTTCATCTAAAGGGAAACTTAAAGCAAACTGCGCGTTTTTGGCTTGCCAACCCTGAATATCCCCAAAACGAAGCACATTAAAATATAAATGATCACCCCGGCGGCTAATCGTATAGTATCCCTGTGCAAATGTTTTCAACCATGGTTCGGGTTGCTTTAGCAGTTCATCATTTTGTGGGTGATAGGTATAAATAGTGGGTACTTTATCAAACACCGACCGGTAGCCGGTGTAGAAGCCGCTATCCTTTTTTAGAACACAATACCACAGCATCGAATTAAAGGGAGCAGGTGTGGTAAAGGAGGCTGTTACATTTTTATCGACGGAGATCTTACTGAAAACAGCGAAACCTATATAAACCATAGAAACTATAATGGCAGTAAACGCCCATTTAACCCGGTTAATATGTTTGGAAAATAGCAGCCCGAGGGTGGCAAGCAATAATGGGAGGGTAAATAATGGATCTGCGACATACAGCAAATGAAAAGAAAACCGGTAATGGTTAAAGGGTTCCAATAAGCCGGTGCCATAGCTGGTGCAGGTATCCAGCACGTCGTGTAACACTAATTGGAATACGCAAAAAAAGAGCAGCATCAAAAAAGGGATTTTAGGATAGTAATTCTTTCCCAGCCATGCCAGGCACAAACCTGCCACTATCGCGAAAAAAAAAGAATGGGTGATCCCCCGGTGGAGCAGCAGCGCCCGGTCGCCGGGTACGAAAAAACCTGTAACAATATCTATATCAGGAATATTTGCAATGATAGCGCCATACAACATGGCTTTTTTTCCCAGCTTTTTACCTAAAATAAGTTCGCCTGTACAAGCGCCCAAAGTGAGGTGTGTGAGTGAATCCATTATGCCTTTTTAAAAGTAATAACCGTTATTTCCGGCCAAATACCCAACCTGCCGTTAAAGCCCAAAAATCCGAATCCCCGGTTAACATACAGGTACTTGCCATTTTTTTCGTAAAGCCCGGCCCACTGCGGATAAATATACTTCACCGGGCTCCATTGCCAGCCAAAGAGTTCGATGCCAAACTGCATGCCATGCGTATGCCCCGCCAGCATCAGGTGGATATGTTTGCTATATACGAGTACTTTGGCTTCCCAATGTGAGGGATCGTGCGACAAAAGTATCTTAAATTCCTGGTCAGGGATTGCTGCAGTCGCTTTACTTAAGCTCCCATATTTGTGAAACCGGCCCTTTCCCCAATTCTCCACGCCTATTAAAGCCATAGACTGGCCATCTTTATAAATGTTCACAAATGCATTTTCCAATAATTTAAAGCCGATCTCCCGGTGAATTTCCTTTAATCGGTTTAAATTGGCTGCCTTATCTGCTTTGTTTTCCCATTTACCATAGTCACCATAATCATGGTTACCTAAAATAGAAAACTTTCCGAAGGGTGCCTTAAGTTTTGCGAATGATGCAATCCAGGGGTCCATCTCCGAAGCGTGGCTGTTCACCAAATCGCCTGTAAACACAAGCAGATCGCTATTTTGTTTATTTACTAAGGCAATACCTTTTTCGACCCCTTTTTTACTGCTAAAGCTGCCGGAATGAATGTCTGACAACTGCGTGACGGTAAAACCGTCAAAGGCATTGGGCAGGTCCTTAAATCGTAAAGTAAGCCTGTGAACTTTGTAGTGGTGCCGGCCGCCTATCATCCCGTACAGCAAACTAAAAAACGGGATTGCGGCAGCGATCAGCGCTAACCCGCTTACCCAAACCTCACGTTTTGGAAAATGCCTGAAAACCCTGCTGATATCCTCCACTAGTAAAACAGGTAGCGCAAATAATTTCGGTAGAATACTTAGCAGCATTAGCGCCATCAGTCGGGGAACATATTTTGGATTTTGATCCGACTTGCGCATTAAAACAAAATAAAGTACGACGGCACCCAATACTAAATCAATTGCCCAATATCCCCACAAAATAAAATTAAG
>Ga0302185_10001938_pt1 | contig 13976 bp, 15 predicted proteins | sample II_Bog_E1_1_FD_200231 | JGI IMG/M metagenome (GOLD analysis project Ga0302185, IMG submission 200231) | Peat permafrost microbial communities from Stordalen Mire near Abisko, Sweden - II_Bog_E1_2 | ecosystem: Environmental > Terrestrial > Soil > Wetlands > Peat | place: Sweden: Abisko... | reverse complement strand
ATGAACAAGATATTGCGAGGCACCGAAACCGATGCCGGTGCTTTTGGGGCCATGGATCGTGTGAATCTCATAATTATCCAGTACCACATTGCAATGTTCGGCCCATATTTCGGAGTCGTGGACGCTGTGAGCTCTATCGAGAATGAACACAACGAAAACAGCAAACTGACAAGGGAAGAACATGATAGCCTTCTTTCCACGCTGGGAGATGGATGGTTTGAATTTTGTGCATTGGTGGCGAAGCAACACACAACACTCCCAGAGCTCCTGGGTCTCGTGACTCCCCGGGGCTGCGAATGGGTTTATATAATTTTGTCAGGACAGGCCGGTCCACCGGCAAGACGAACACCAGTAAGGCACGCGAGCTATGAAATTGATCTCAACACATACATTTGGGGAGATGTGTTGATGCCACGACTCCTTACCATGGAAAATGTATCAAACGGTGTGCTGGAATATTGGGCGACTTTCGGACAGTCACACTGGCGAGGGTTCAGTGCGTTGGTTGATAAATATTCAGATGCTCCAGTCGCTGCATGGTATGAAATGTTAGAGGCGCTGGTGTATGACAAAAATGACAACGACACCGAGAAGTATATTTTGCATATCTTGGAAGTTTTTAAGAAGGAAAGATTTTTATTGGACAGAATCATCAAAAAGGCGGAAGATGTAATGACCCCGGCAATATCAAAATGGAAGAATGGTGTACCGAGGATGTACTCAAACGTACTAGGTCGGGACGTATCATTCAACTTTCAAAGTTAAATAAAGAATGTTTATTCATTGATGATGGTATACTTTGGTTCTTTGGCGTCTGGTTCATATTCACTGCCATTTTCCATTTCAAAGCGTTCACGTTTGATACCTCTGAGTCTTGAAATTTCTGCATTGTTGGTGGAAATTTGTTTATCAATCAATTCACGCGCAAAGTCGGTTACTTTGGATAATTTTGCGAGAATATCCTCACGCTTTTGAAGGAAATCATTCTCACTGGAAAGACGGTCACACTGGCAATCCACATTATCTTGCATCAAGTCACTCACAGTTTTTAATTCGTCTGTAATTTCTTGATGTAATCCAACGATCGCGGTTTTGGTAATGTCGACCAAAGATGGTGCTGCGTGTACTGGTACATCGTTTAATTCACCATTGAGCATGCTCGCGGTTTCGTTGCGTAATGTTTCTTCTTCCTCTGGGCTCATTTCAAGTAATGATTCTTCTTGTGTGAGTACGATGTGTTCTTCGGTTGTCATTCTTTTTTGTGTGATATGTCTCACGGTGTGGGTTGACTATTTAAACCTCTTCGCTACGTGGTCATCCCTGGCAAATCGCGTGGTCAACAAGGCGGGAAAGATTTTGATTGGTCAAGACACGTCATCAACAATTCTGCGTCGGGGGCTTGAGGTTAATAAAAATCAGCAATTTATTATTTATATTTGAATCTGTTGTTCTTGCGCTTGTCTACATCATATTTGCGAGGGTTTGATTTCGGTTTTTCACCCCTGGCCAAGGATTCTTCAATTTGTTGCGTTATATATTTCGTACCTACGTCGTATGTCGAAGGCCAGTGAGGTGTGAATTTCTTGAATATGACGGTTGCATCAACCCACGCCTTCAGGGCAACACTGTCTGCGTCGGTAAGGTTCATCTTTTTTATTTATTTGTTTGGTTGGTCTTGTCAACTTGAATATTTCCCGCTTGAACACTCAAGCGACCGACTTTTGTTTTAGGCGAACATAAAAGACATGAACATCATCACAAGCGTGGGACTCTTGGCGTTACGCACATACTTGGCTTATTCTGTTATGCGTACCACATTAGAAATTGGCACGAGCATTTGGGCGAGAAATACAGAAGCCGGCAAGGTGTGCTTGAAATATCATTACGCAAGAAATTACAAGGCTTTATTGACGGAATCTCAAGTGAAAGAAACTGGTAGCATCGGTACACATCGCATAAATGTTGCCAATACCAGTGAACCTCCCCGTGGAAGTTGGTTTGTGAGACGCGCGTATTAATAAAGATGGTTCAAAATCTAAGAGTTAATATTATTGACGTGTGTGTGGCGGACAACTTAAACATGTCAGTTTTCAGTGACGTGAAGATACGTAAGCTTTGCAAGACACTCTCTATCATATGGCCAGTATTGCGTGACCATGGTACACCCGGACGGCTTGAAGAATCATTGAAATTATCAAAGAAGTGGGGATGTGAGAAACTTGGACCAATATACTACAGGGACGCCTTGAAAACTTATGATTTCATTGCTTACGGACGCACCGTCGTTTCAAGAAGATCTAGTGAATTTGTAGCCGCCGTGGTGAAATCAATTCTGGAACGATATGCAGAAATGCGTGAAATTGCCAGCGAGTTCGCCAATTATAAGCACGATGTAACGAAGAATGCTGAAACTTTCGTCAAAATTTCAAAGTTCTGTCATTTATATCGAGCCACGGTCACGTTCATACCCCAGGCGTTGACAATCGAGGAATTTTCAACCTTTAATTATCTGCATCACCGCCAACTGCCTGAAATTATGGAACTTGCTCAATGGACCACACTAACCAACTTTATCTCTAATTTCACACCTCGCAGCATATTACATGTTAATTTCACTACCGTGAGGACGCAATTGCTTGATAATAGAGACAAACGTGGCATCCGAGAGAGTCTCAACTACTTTACACTCTCAAAGTACATGACACCATTGAAATTTTATCAAGATCTCAGCGGGGATGATGTATCTTTCAATTTCTCGAACATGGTCACTGCATACAGGGAGATGAAATCATTGATGAGTGATTATTTCATATTCTGCAATGTCCTTGAGGCGATAGATTTGGATGCTAAATTCGTTAGTGAAGAATGTATGACGTCCTGCATAACACTGGACGGGCTCATCAGTCAGCTCAATTCCATTGAAATGCGCGACATAGCTGATCAAATTCCTTACGAAGATATCGTCCAGATGAAGACCGTCCACACGATATTGATAGAATTCTGTGACTATGTCTACAAGCGGGAGGGGGTATTGAATGCTGCCAAACGTGATAACCTGGAAACTGCCACGGTGGACGCACCCAGAAATCCTGACGGGTACAGCAAAATTACATTCAAGAAGCTCCAAGAGGCTGTGAAGCGAGGAGATTCGTTCAAGTTTCCCCTGCTCTACAAAGATGACGGATCCTTGGAACGTGCCGTGGCCAACGGACGCAAAATTATGAGCGACCTGTCAATTCTCACTGATATTAACTTGATAGACGCCGAGAAGAAGATTTTGGGTATAATGGACAATATCACAAAAAGGTATAAATAAAGCGTCAGTGAATTGAACAAAAAAAATCAAATAAAAATAACATGTCTACGAGACTGGACATTGCTACCAAGTTACTCTTTTCAACTTGCGTCACTGCATCTTTTTTATATTCGGCGTACGCGTTGGCACAGTATGGGCTCAGGACATACATCTTGAATACTGACAATGGCAACAAGGCACTTGATGGATGGGTAATCAATAGATACGAAGAGCTGGTAATTGAAGATGCCGAGGCTAATGGAGAATTATACGGCGTCAACAATGTTCTAGTTAACCAGGGCTTGATCAAAAAGCTGGATCAACCCAAATTCAATTTGCTCGGAATTAGATCATGGCCTAGCAAAGCCTCAACTGAATAAATAAACATTCTTTACAAAACAATATGTCATATTGGGAGCGTATATTCGGCCCTAGCAAAACGCCGTCTCAATTGTGTAAGGAGTATCGCCGAGCAATTGAAAGATCAACACGCGCATTAGATCGTGAATGTGTGAAGCTTCATGAACAGGAACGACGTACATTGTTGGAGGTAAAGTCTCTAGCCACACGGGGTCAAGTTTCTGCAGCCAAGTCCACGGCAAGACAGGTGGTAGTAATACGCAGTGCCTTGAACAAATTTTATGCTCTCAAGACCCGCATGATGGGTGTATCTATCAAGATGCAGACCATCGGCACCAGTCAAGAATTATTGATGGCAATGCAAGGCCTGAGCAAGGTAGTAATGCAAGTTAACAAGAAATTCAACCTCCCGGAGATGAAGAAAATTACTGAAGACTTTGCCAAGCAGATGGATACCCTTGAACTCAAAGAAGATATGATGGGTGATGTGGTGGACGGCATGGACGATGATGAAATTGATGGTGAGACCGAGGACACCCTGGTGGATCAAATCATGGATGAAATTAACTTGGTCAAGGATCTCAATGTAATTCATACCGGGTTCAAGGTCCCCGTCACTAAAACATCCATCGGTAATAAATAATTGGGTACTCCCGAGCACGCTCTAATTTCAATATGTTTTTGAATTTTGGTATCCCGAGAAATTTCGTCCCGTCGCCGACCAACCCAACTTTTTTTTTTCCACGCACTCGACCTCGCAGAAAAATCTTGGAAATTAGGATGCCCCCTCCCGTCGATGATTTTTCGAATTCAATATCCCACCCATTGCCGTCGGGTACTCAATAACCTGAGATTGTACTGAGGTCATATGAAATTTGGTCCGGAGGGGGTCGACGAATTTTTGGACCGATGGGTGAGGTGGTGAAAAAAAAATGTTGAAAGTGTCTCGGTCCATCAAAAATTCGCCAAGGGTCTCCGACTTTCAATGTGAATTCAGAATTTTGGGTATCCGAACCACTGACACTGGGTACTGAATTAACCTATCATGTCAACCAGTCGGGAGGGGGGTCGGCGAATTTTTGGGTCCATGGATGTTTGATGAGTGAGTGAAAAAAAAAATTTTATTGCCCAATACCCGGGCAGACCCCTGCGAATTTCTCGGGATACCCCATCGAACGCCAAATTTCAGGTCATCCGAGAGCGTGGCTCAACCAAGTACTTTTTCAAGGGTCCAGAGTGTTCATAAAACACAAACAAACATGAGCACACACGAGAGTGAGAGAGCACTATTGAAAGGGTTTGATGTATGGAGACAGTGTCTCTACAAGCAATTGCGGTACTATAAAGCCGAAGAAACTAGGTTACAGGAGTGTGTGGCGACGGCAACCAATGAAGAATTACTGTGTTTCGATGAAAATGAAATGCGGTTGAAGTTCAGTGTATTGAAATATGTCAAGATGCAGTGGGATTTGAACAGAGAACAATTGAATCTTCACACTAGGATCTATAACACACACTGCATTGCAATGGAATCATTTATTCAAGCACTTGAAATTCAAGGTCTGAACGTCATTGATCAGACGCCTGATTTTCTTGTTCGTCATATTCAAGATATAGATAAAGCAATAATTGTAAAATCACCACCAAGAAGACACCAACAAGGCCAATTAAGCCGTATATCAAAGCCCAGTAAAGTCCAATCAAAAATGAAACAGTATTAAAACGACCAACGAAGCATTTAATATCTCCTAGCATCCCTTTTTTATTTTCTTTGATTTGTTTGGTTTTTTAATCCCCGCATATCTCTTGGTCTTGATGTTCTTAATTGGCACCGATGATCTTGGTTTGGTAATCCTGGGCTTGCGAGCTACCACGGGTTTAATTTCCATATCTTTCAATAGGTGGTGCTTCTCGGGATCAAGGTACGTTGCTACCAATTCCATGATCCCATCTACGTTATTGTTAGCATCACGTACAAACACGGTGTATGCACGTCCGGTTACTGCCAACTTGTTCAATACTTCTCTCTGTTCAGTACTAATTCTTCCACCCGTGGGTCTTTTCAATTCCAGACATAACATGGTATAAATTACGTTACCATTCTTATCAATGGACGGTGCAAACATTATAACGTCCGGCAAGCCTCGAACACACCCGTAAGGCTTGATCTTTTTGATCTTACTCTTGGCATGAAAGTTCGTTGTACTACCGAAGATGATATACTGGGGATACTTATCACGCAGAGCTTTTATCAACTTGATATGTAATTCTTCTTCTGACCCTGCTTTAACTTTCAATGTTGTACCATCTACACATTCAACTTCAATTAGAGTCATTATTTATATTTTTGAAAGTAAAAATTGACCCAGCTTTGATTTATGTGACATAGAAATTTTCACACAGTGATGTAAAAAGGCACCAATTTAATAAAGATTGAAAAAAGAAACACATGCACGTAATTTCTTTTGATCTTGCAAGTATGCTTGTGACGGTGGGTCTCAGCGTATTTTCCTCCGTGGTAACGCTCTTTTTCTTCTTGATAGCCACCCACACCTTGGTTGAGAAGGGTAGGGAAGAGAAACGCAGGAATTATAGAAGGTTGGAACGTACAATGGATACACCAAGCCCCCAAAGATTATCAAATTACACCATATCTTCGAACGCGCTGTGCCCTGGACCAGGATTGTTCATATTCAAAGGGCCCATGGTTAGTTAAATCAATATAATTACTAACACATTCAGTACGCCGGTAAAACAACGGAATTGTGCCTTGAATATATAAAGGTAGTACGATCAAATGACAGAGCTCACATGAAATCAAAGATTGCCTTGATCAAAAACATACAAGATAATAGATATGATGAGACTGGAATGCATGTGTGCACCCACAACGGAACCATGAAAATTAAGGCAGATTTCAATGTAGCTGGGTTAGATGAAATTCCCAACCTGGAAAGCTATGATCACATTTTCATTGATGAGATGCATTTCTTCCCGGACGTAGTGAACCGTATAAAACAATTACTGGTTCAAACTACAGCCAGAATATATATCACTGGCTTGAATGGTACATGCCCAGATGAAAACGGTATCGTACATCAATTTGAATGTCTAGCAAGTCTATCTCCCTACGCTACGGAAACCAAGATAATACCTGCTGTGTGTATGGAATGTTCAAGCGATGCTTTATTCACGGTAACGACACCATTCGGGAAAGAACAACATAAGAGAGGCATATTCGTAGGAGGGTTTTCAATGTATCAATCAAGATGCGCCCAGTGTATGCATAAATAAAGCGTTTATTAGAATAACTTCTCTCTGTGTAATTCAATACCATATGAGTCTATGAACGTTAAGTATAGATTCTTGAAAGAGCTGACTGTGTATGTTTTGAACTCCAACACAGCAAACCCATTGGTGTAAAATGTTTCATTTTTCATGTGTTCCGTGGTTTGATCCAATTCAAGTTTATCTGTCATTAGCTTGCCACCTGACCCACTGATAACGTAATGTGTATTCTCACCAGCTAAATGTTGCAATACATGATCATGTCCTGATAATACCACATCTACACTCATTTCTGTTACGAATCTACTCATCACTGCATTGTATTGGGCGTGATATGGCTCATTGGGACGTACGAACGAAGATACAATTGGCTGATGGACTACCAAAATCGTGTGAGGTGTGCGAGAACTTATATTTCTGTATCTGAGGACCAAATCATCTAAAATTGTTTGATTGCCCCCGCTCAATATGTTATCAACGACTTGGGTACCGTCCACAAAGACCATGAGTATGAATGGCTCGTTCCGAAGTCCATCCATTGTTACCACGGAATTTTGTTGCATTATCCACTGGGGGTATGATGCTCGCAATTCATCATATTGAACTGCCGCGCCGGCAGTGCCATTGTGCCAGTCGTGATTTCCCAACACACCGAACCATGTTTTGTTGTCGAGTGAGTCTCTGTTATAAACATCAAGATATGCAGACTTGAATAGGGTGTCATTGACACTGGTCAGTCCGTCTGGGTAGAAATTGTCTCCTGTGCTTATAACGAACCCGCACGTGTGAACCTTGCAATAATTGATCATAGCCCGAGCCACAAGATCTTGTTGAACGGTGCCGGTGCCCCAATCTCCTATCACCGGGATTCTCAAAATCACGCCGGGTTCAATGTATTCCTGGGCTCGGGACATTATGTATGCGGTGAACCCAGACATTGAAATTGCACACATTATGATGAGAGCTACCACCGCGCAACACAGCCACTTCACGGTGCGTCTCCCGTTCCAATTTCTGGTGGTGAATCTCTTACTGGGTGAAGGCTTTAATCTCTTGGTATCATCTTCATCACTGTCGGACGACATTACGTCAACATTTTCTAATTCAGCGTAGTGGACGGTCTTGCTCATACTAATTGCTTATGAAATATAATTAAAATAAAATATGACGCTGGGGTCTTTTTAATGTGGGTGTACAAAATTAGGCGCCATGGGTTTTAATTTGATACATTTCTGCTACACCTTCACCGGTGAGGAAATCAACGACGGACTGGCGACAATCACCACAAATTTTGATAATGGGTCCGTCGAACTTGGGATCATCCATGATAATACTACCATTCACATGAAAGTTCTTCTTCCAACACTTCAATATTCTCTTGAGATCGAGAGTTTCGCTCAGGCCCGTGACAATTGTGATGCGTTTGCGTCCATTACGCTGCAATACATAAATATGAATTATACATTTTTGCACTGATTCAGTCTGTTCATCGTGGTCCTTGAACGGATCTAGGAAGGGATTAGGAATTTTCAAGTGTGCCGAATACTCACCGAACGTTTGAAATATGATATCTTGGGTATTAATGTTGGACAGTGTATTTGTTTGACGGAGACGTCTCCCAGTCTTTATTAATTTGTGAAATAAAATATGGTATTGGATTCAATTCTATTTGAATTTGGGTTCAAGTTCCTGAATACATCTTGAATACGTTTTAATTTCATGCACCTACCATCTTTCACGTATACTTCCTTACAGTCTGGACAGTGCAGCGTCTTGCATTCACACACAGGGTCTAGTATATGGCACATCGATCGATCACATGAATCACATTGCAAATACTGTCTACATTCGGCCTCGGGATAGCAATTATGACACAATATGTGCATTTCACCACACGAACATTCCTGATATTCACCACACGAGCCACAGACATCACGGAAGCAAGAGTCGCACTGTGTGAACTCTGCACAGGATTCACAATGATGGGTCGTGCATCCAGAGTGGACGGCACAGTCCTCACATACACTTCTATCACAGATTGAGCAATTGATGCCCTCGCATTCATTGCACAACACACACCGGGATGACATTATGATGAAGTTATTTATTTTTGAAATAGTGTTCTCGCATGGATTGAAGATCAACCTCTGCCACGTGGACTCGTACGACATATCCTTCACGGTGAAATTTGATGGTCTTACCGTGCCTGAAATCAATTGGTGAATCGCCTGCCTGCTCGGCTAGCCACTTCCAGGCATCCTTGGGATTTGGGAAACTGTAAATTGTGTTCACATCCATAATTGTGTGAACAACGACGATCAGGTGAGCCAAGTGCTCGCTCAATATATCACGAACGTGTAGTGGATCTAACTGCATTTTATTTTTATGTTTAGGTTTTCTTGCCCCCGGAACTGGTGGGGGTTTTAACAGGAAGGTCATCATCTGAAACACCATCAATTGAAACGACGCTGGGCAATGGTGCTTCAATTTTCTTGATGCTGCTGATGTTAATTGTACCACTTTCATCGTATAAATCCATACTTCTCTCAATTCCCAGTGAATCACACTTATCAATGAGAGCATTTTGATTATCGATCGCAGTTTCAATTTCAAGGCCCGAAATTCTTCCCATTTCCACCAATACTTTCATGTCGATCGGCTCCGTGGTGATTTTTGTGTCGAATGCCTTAGCGATGTCTGTGGTCAAGCACAGTGGGTTCGTAAATTCAGAAGTGAGCTTGCTTCTATCAATGCTCACGGCATATCCTCTTTGAAACAAATTCGTGTTCTGACCGATAACCACGGCGTCCACATTGGTCACGAAATCACGCATCATTATAATTTGATATAACATTCCGTCCACTCCCATGTTCCCGTTGATTAATCGATTCATTTTCACACCCCCAACCAAACCATGGGGAGAAATACCCCTAAGAGATTCGTTCCAGTAATGGAGACTTCCAATGAATTCCTCTACGGACTTGGCCGTGACGTATGCTCTGAATACGTGGTAGGATTTAGTGTATGGCACGCACATTGTTATCCATAACGCCATTACAGGGTTTGCTGCTTTCACGGCGGCGGCGGTATCGTAGACATCACTGAATGTGCCTATGTAATCAGTGGCCATTTTGAATATCTTATCAACATACGCCGTGCCAAGGTTAGCATTGTAAAATTCCATATCACCCTGTGGCAAGACTCTAGGAAGTATTTGTGTGTCTGTGATATAATCTGGGTGGTTGGGTGCGTAACCTTCCTTGCCTGCCGAAGAACCGCTGGGTATCAAAAATCTGATATTCTTGCCGATGAAGCTCCTATTCTGTTCGACAGTTCCCCGATGTTCAAGGAATGGATACCACAGTGCATCACTCAAATCTGTACGAAGTGCAAGTAAATCTTCTGGGTTTTCGTATTTTGATACAGCGTCAGGGAGGTTTGCTTCCGTGCACAACTCAGCATACGCTTTGATTATATCCACTGCAATTGATCTTGTATTGATCGTGCCAGTGAACGCCAAGTCTTCAGTTTTGATGCGATGCATAATTAAAGAGAGAAAGAATCAAATACCAATAGTTTTATAATGCCAAGTTTTTATCAGGCGCATATTGGTTGCATATTCTGTAAAAGTATTTAACGTAGCCGTCATATGCACCGATATATGGATTTGTTGAAACGCCAGACACTTTGAATAAAAAGATTTTGATCAATGTGTTTTCTGACTTTTCTAATAGAATTGACGGTAAATCGTGAGCTGAAAATGGATATATAGATCTTAATTGATCCACTTTCAGATCGATAAGTGTTCTTATCTCGTCCGCAAGCCCCACATTCACAATCCATCCACACAGTTCATTATTTATGACGACGGTATATACATAACATAATGCACCGTCATTACCAACCACGTCAATGATAGAATCGGATACATAACAGTTGCATAACGCATTCTCCAACGTGGTCAGTCCATGATCTGTGGTATCACCGTTGGTACTTTCTTTTACTATAGTGCCATTATGTTTGTAATATATCCATATTTTCCTTGCGTCAGCTACCTCGTCATCTAGGGGCTTGATCAAAGTTTGAAGATTAATTCGATCCATCAATCCATAATTTTTCATGGAAGGGTCATCCGTCGCCAGTGCTGGACTTGGGTAGATCACGGGTCCGATACCTGAATAATTAAACACACCATTCCCAGCGATAATTTTTTTGATATAGTCCATTTTCGCTGCATAATTGGGTTGCTCTTCCTGGGTGGGTACTGAAATTGGCACAGAGTTCTTGAGCTGCTCTGCTTCCTTTTCTTTGGCAATTCGCTGCTTTTCTGCATTGCTTCGAATTATTGCCACCATGCGGTCCGTCGCCCTGTCTGAGATCTTGGATTTGGGTACTTTACCCGATGTTGGGGGTATTTTATCTTGTTCGGGTGAAGTTTTACGGGGAGCTTCGGATTTCCCTAGTATTTCCTCAAGTCTTTTCTGAAATCCTTCTTCTTTCTTGCGAAATTCAATGGCTTGTGCTTCTTTTCTCTCTTCCAATTCCCTCGCTTGCCTCGCATACTTTTCTTCAGCAATTCTGAGCTCTTCCAACTCGCGAAGGCTCTTCTGTTTGGTTTTCTCAATTTCCAATCTTCCGGCAGCAATCCTTTTCTCTTTTCTTTTCACATCTTCTAATTTCTCGAGCAATTCCGTCTCTTTCCTGGATAATTCCACATCTTTTCTTTTCACATCTTCCAATTTTTTTATTGAACCTTCAAGTATTTCATTGATTGCAGCGATATTTTCATGTTGTGGAATATGCACACGTTTAAACTCATTCAATGTACCGAGCAATTTGTCTACCCCACCGATATTGTCGGGATTGTATTCTGTGAATGTTACTTTGTATTTGAGCATGTAAGTATTTTCTTCGTAACACTCATCACACAAACAGGTAAGACTTTCAATGTTGAGGTATACACACCCCACAGGATCCAAATCATTACATTCGGTACAAAGTGCACCAATGCTCCTAGTTTTGGTTTTATGTTCAAATTTCTTCACGTACAGAGCAGGCGTGTCTTTATCAATGGCGTGGAACATACTGTAAATCAATTGTTCCATGGGTCTAGATTTTTCAAGTGCCAACCTACGGGCTGTTTTGATTGGACATCTATCTATTTCGCTCATTTGTAAACTGATGTTCGCGCGTTATGTATAATATCCATTTTGATGTATTTTTTACCGCGTGTGGTCAACTTAACCACTAACATTCCTATTGTAAACAATGCTGTTAACTGTCAGACACGGCGTTGGTTGTCTCAACGTGTTGACTGTGAACGACGTGGGCAAGAAGACCTGGTCTCGTGTGCCATTCAATAATTGGTTCTATGTGGACATTGCAGGTGGTGAGGTGACGAAGAAATCTATCGTGAGCACGTCAGATGTGATCAAGGTGGAAAATGTTGAACTTGAGACATTGAGCGGCAGACGCAAGTTATTGAAGGTAACCCATAAATCTGATGTCACCAAACGTGGGACATTGAATTCGTACGACACCAAGATACCCAACGATCTGCGATGGAGAATTCGCGAGGGTAGGGTTCAAGGATCATTGAATCGTGTGGTATTCTTAAAACAAGCCACCTCGGGAATGTATCAATACGTTGACTGTAATTTTGGTAAAAATTGCGTCCGGCAGGGTATATCGAGCTCGGATACCCTAAACTCTGAATTTCAAGATGTACATCTTTTGGTGTTTTGGGAGGAGCTTGAAATTGCATCGGTTGGGAAATTGTGTCCGGGCCTCCTGAGGAATTGCGCCGTGCTATACATGCGACCCATGCTCAACAATTGGCTGAAGACCGAGATGTACGAGTTTGTGGATCAAATCAGGTACGCCGACACGTTCATAACCTCGGACGTTCAAAATTCCCAGGAGGCTGTCCTGCTCATGAAAGAAATTATGATCGAAGGTGGCTTGCTGGACATGATTCTGTTCAATAACACTCTCACGAATACGATGATTGAGGACTACAACAGGCCCGACATTGCCATGTATTCACTGTTCGCACTGATGGCCACGACATGTTCACGTGCCGGCGTAGCTATAAACTCACTCTTCGCCAACGACGGTGTAAAATTGCAAGGTGGCATGGTCCAGCCAGGAATTCGTGGACTACACCGCAACGTGAAATTGTTTGATTTCAAGTCGATGTATCCTGCCATCATACTTGATTATGGATTGAATTATATCAAGTGTGACGATACCGTGGCCACCACCAAGACTGAGTCGATTTTGTATAACATGATCAAGCCGCTCATTGATGCGAGGAACAGGGTACGGGATAGTCCCACGGAACAACATATCAATAAGACATTGAAGCGAATTACTAACACGATTTATGGTATGTTCGGAGCCCACGCCAATTGCCATGGCCTGACCTACCATGCACTGACCAATGCGATCACAAAGGTTGGGAGGTACTTGAACACCAAGTCTGCAGACTTTGCAAAATTCAAGGGTCTAACGGTTATATTCGGAGATACCGACTGTATCATGGTTGTCGGCTTCACGGACTCGTACACACCTGAAGAATTCGCCAATGAATTTAACGATGTTTTGAGATCCGAGGGACATGTGTTCACGACTCTCAATTATGAGAGCTCCATTGATAATTGTTTGATCTACGCTGCCAAGTGGTGGTGTGGTATTGTGGGTAGTAAATTCGTGAGCAAGGGCCCACTCGGATTGCTTTACTGTCCTGCCGTCCAACAGGCGTTCAGTGACACTATGCATGATATATTCTCATTGAACGAGGTTAACCTCGGTCGGGGTAGAGCATTGGAAATTCTCAAGGCCCACCTGGATCGCTGGGATGGTACAATTACATCTAAAATGGCTACTACCTTGGTTAATCAAACCAGGTACGACGCCACGGTCTACAAGGATGAAACTATAAAAATGTCAAAGTATGAGGTACTTCCCGTGGTGGATGTGATTGGGGATAAGACATTCACCTTGAAATACTTTGAATCTTGGGAAGGAATGG
>Ga0302185_10001937_pt1 | contig 13983 bp, 10 predicted proteins | sample II_Bog_E1_1_FD_200231 | JGI IMG/M metagenome (GOLD analysis project Ga0302185, IMG submission 200231) | Peat permafrost microbial communities from Stordalen Mire near Abisko, Sweden - II_Bog_E1_2 | ecosystem: Environmental > Terrestrial > Soil > Wetlands > Peat | place: Sweden: Abisko... | reverse complement strand
GGGTCCTCACCCCCGCTGATCATCCGCGCCAGCCAGTAAACAGCTCCGTTTGGGTCGCTGCCGCGCATGGATTTGATAAAGGCCGAAATAATATCGTAGTGCTGCTCGCCGGCTTTATCATACAGCGCCATATTTTGCTGCACGTGCTCCAAAACGGCCTCATTGGTGATCGTGATCTTTTTGGTGTTGAAAGCATTAACCAGCAGTTCAAAAATATTCAACAGTTTGCGGGCATCACCGCCGGACAAGCGCAGCAACGCTTCGTTTTCTTTAATGACGATGTTTTTGGTGCGGATAAGTTCATCATCTTTCATCGCCTTGTTAAGCAGGTTTACGAGGTCCTCTTCCGATAAGGGCTGAAGGATGTATACCTGGCAACGCGAAAGCAAAGCCGAGATGACTTCAAAAGAAGGGTTTTCCGTTGTTGCGCCTATCAGTGTAACAATACCCCGCTCAACGGCTCCCAGCAGCGAATCCTGCTGCGATTTGGAAAAACGATGAATTTCGTCAATGAATAAAACCGGCAGCGTTTGCCCGGCTTTTTTTAATAAGGCTGCTTTTTCAATCACTTCGCGAACATCTTTAACGCCGGAGTTAATAGCGCTTAGCGAAAAGAACGGCCTGTCGAGCGTTTGCGAAATAATATAAGCCAGCGTAGTTTTCCCCACACCCGGCGGCCCCCAAAAGATCATCGAGGGCAGATTGCCCGATTCGATCGCTTTGCGCAATACGGCGCCCGGCCCTACCAAATGTTTCTGGCCGACATAATCGTCCAACGTTTTGGGGCGCATGCGCTCGGCCAATGGCGGCAGGTTGTTCATAAAGTAAAAGTCAGAAAAGTAAATGCTAAATCCTAAAAAAATTAGTACGTTTAAAACATATTTATGGTCAATAAGTTTACGCAATCCAGTTATCATAACATCTGCGATCAGCTGGCTACTATCGATCCTGATCTGTCCGTAATAATAGAAGCCTACGGCTATCCCCCATTCTGGTCGCGTCCCAATACTTTCGAAACACTCGTCCATATCATCCTGGAGCAACAGGTTTCCCTCGCGTCTGCATTATCATCCTTAAATAAACTAAGGGAACGGCTGATCGAATTGACGCCCGAACGCCTGCTCCTGCTCACAGACGAAGAAATGCGCGCCTGCTACGTCAGCCGGCAAAAAACCATTTACCTGCGGCACCTGGCGCAAGCCCTGGTAAGCGGCCAATTAAACCTGGCCGAACTGGAGGATATGGAAGATGCCGATATCAGGTCCAAACTGACCGCGCTGAAGGGCATCGGCCACTGGACAACCGATGTTTACCTGATGTTTGTTTTACAACATGCGGACGTGTTTCCCATCGGCGACCTGGCTGCTGTTAATGCCATAAAACGTGTAAAAAAATTAGCACCGGAAACAACCAAAGAACAATTGCTGGAAATCTCACTAACGTGGAAGCCCTACCGCACCATTGCGACAATGCTGCTTTGGCATTTTTATTTATCATGACAGACACGAATTTTCACAAATAGGATCGAATTACACCAATCTTATTCGTGAACATTCCTTTTTATTCATGAAAATTCGTGTCAATAAATTCGTCTTTATTCGTGACCTTCGTATCAATTAATTATGCCCATCGAAAAGCTGCCGTTCAAAAAACAAGTATCCTACGCGTGCGGGATGATCGGCTGGAGCATTATGGTAAACGTAATCACCGTGATGCTGCTTTATTTTTACCTGCCGCCTAAGGGATCTGGCCTGGTGTCGCTGATCCCGCAATTTCTTATCCTGGGCGTGTTGAACATCCGCTCGGTAATAACCCCTTCGGGCCGGTTGGTCGATGCCTTTATCGATCCTTATATCGCATCCTTGACCGACAAAAGCAAAAACCCCAAAGGACGGCGTATCCCGTTCATGAAATGGGCTATACTGCCCGCTATGGTTTTCTGCTGCCTCACTTTTTTACCGATGCAGATGGGCGAAAGCCTGCCTAACGTGTGGTGGCTGATGGCCATGCTGGCCGCTTTTTATATTTCTACCACTGCTTATGTTATTCCCTACAACGCATTGCTTCCCGAACTGACTGAAACCAGTGAGGAAAAGGTGAAACTATCCTCTTTTCAGCAGGTAGGTTTTGTAATCGGCATCATTTTAAGCTCGGCAGTAAACAATTATGCGGATTGGCTGCAGAAATACCTGCACATCGTTAGCCGGGATTCCGCCGTGCAATACAGCGTGTGGGGGCTGGCAGTAGTTGGCGGCTTAACCATGCTTATACCTGTTTTGGCGATTGACGAAAGCAAGTACGTGGTAGCTAAACAGCCTGCGCATCTACCGTTGTGGCAATCCGTTCGAAAAACCTTCAGACAGCGCAATTTTATTTACTACCTGGTGTCCGATTTTTCTTATTACATGGCCTTAACGATTATATCCAGCGGCCTATTGTTTTTTGTGAAATCACTTTTGCGCCTTGATGAATCCATTGGGGTTGTACTGATGATCGTAATGGTATTGGGTTCGCTGCTATTTTACCCACTGATCAACTACCTGACCAAGCGAATAGGTAAAAAGCCGCTGGTATTAACCGCCTTTGCCATCCTGAGCATCATTTTTGTGATGGTCTATTTTCTCGGAAAATTTCCTTTTTCGCCGGAGGCGCAGGCTTTCGCGTTAGCCATTATGGCAACTTTTCCCCTGGCCGCATTGGGCATCCTGCCGAATGCAATTTTGGCTGAAATTGCCGAAAACGAGACCCGCGTAACCGGGGAAAATCGCGAAGGGATGTTTTTTGCCGTGAAATTCCTGTTTGTAAAGTTAGCGCAGACTTTAGGCCTGGGACTGTTTGCCTATTTGACCATATTTGGGAAAGACCCGGGCAATGATTTTGGCCTGCGTCTGAGCGGAGTATGCGGCTGTGTGCTTTGCCTGCTGGCCATACTATTTTTTTCCAGGTTCAGGGAGAAAAGGCCAAAAAATCTTCCGTCGCGCTCAACTCAATCAACTTAATCCAACTCTCCCGATAGCTATCGGGACAACTATTCAACTATCTCGAAGTATTATTCGGCCTTGCATAAACCAACTGCATTACGTTGATATTGCGCATGGCAAATGCCGCTTCGCAGTAGCAGAGGTAATAATTCCACTTGCGTATAAAGGCATCATCAAAACCAAGCGATTTTACTTTTGAGAGATTTGCATTGAATGCATCAAACCAAAGCTTTAGGGTTTTGGCATAATCGAGGCCGATGTCTTTTAAATCGACCATGGTCATGTCTCCCGTCCGGTTAACGGAACCGTTAATAGCAGCCACTGATGGCAATAATGAGCCCGGGAAAATATGTTTTTGTATCCAGTCGACGCCTTTGCGCAGGCTGTCGAACCTGGAATCAGGCGAAGTGATCACCTGCAGCGCCAGGATGCCGTTTTTCTTCAGCAGGTCGTGACATTTTGTAAAATAGGTATCCATGAATTTGTAGCCTACCGCTTCCAGCATTTCAACGGAGACGATCTTATCAAACTTGCCCTCCATTTCGCGGTAGTCTTTGACGAGGATGGACACCCTGTCACTCAATCCTTCAGCTGCAACGCGTTCCACCGCCATTTTGTGCTGTTCCCCGGATATGGTGAGTGATGTTACCCTGCAGCCATAGGTTTTGGCCATATAGATGGCATTGCCACCCCAACCGCTGCCAATCTCCAGCACATGGTCGGTGGGCTTTAAATGCAGTTGGCGGCATAAACGCTCGTACTTGGCTAACTGGGCCTCCTGCAGGCTCAAGCCGTCGCGGTAGAAATAAGCGCTGCTATAGGTCATGGTTGGGTCGAGGAAGCTGGCGAAGAAATCGTTATTTAGGTCGTAATGTTGCGAGATGTTTTTCTTCGAGCCTTCCAGCGTATTGGCGCGCTTAACGTGAACTAATTTATTATACCATTTCAACAGGTTAAGCGAAGCTGCCTGCACCTTGCTGCCCGACAGGCCCGGAGAATTTTCAACATTATGCAAAAACCATTTTATTACATTGGTGATGTTATCAGTATCCCAAAGTCCATCTACATAAGCCTCGCCAAAACCAATATCGCCAAACAGAATGCAGCGTTTGTAAAACTCATCGCTATTCACCACAATACTGGCTGAAATATTGCCTTCGCCGGTACCCAGCGTGATTTGCTCGCCGTCGCAGTTGGTGATATAAAGCCTGCCCCTATCCATTTTGGACAGGAATTTTAGAACCACATCCTGGTAAAAACTGTTTTTTTTAGCAATTGCGACTGTATTGGCCATTGGTATTATAAGAGGTGTAAATATTAGCTGTCGATATTTACGTATTTTAATTGCTTAAAAGTTTTGTCAAGATACAAAGTTTCGAATTAATTATAGGGTCGGTAAACTTCTTTTTGCAGTGGCAGGTCATCGCCTTTTTTATGAAACGGTATTTTTTTGAGCCATAGCCTTAAGGCCTGCCAATGTATTAAACCGATCACTTTCAGCGTAATCAGCGGGAAGCTGAAAAAATACAACAGCAAGGTTGAATCTTTTAAGGGCTTCCGTTCGCCGTTTAAGGTGCTGATAAAAAACCGCTTGCCATCCTTGTCGTAATCGTCAATCTTTATTTTTAACCTGTCGCCGGGAATTTCCAGGTCAAAATCAAAATTGGTATCCATTTCTATAAACGGCGATACATAAAAGTATTTAGTAGTGTTCAGCTTGAATGTGTCGCCGGCCATCACTTCTTTCCCTAAAAAATAGGGCTTCATTTCTAAAAAGGTATTGCATACCTCCACAACCGAACAGACCGGCTGGCCCGCTTCGTCATAACAAAAATAAAAAGAAACTGGGTTAAACTGGTAGCCAAATGTGCAAAGGTTAGTGAGCACCATGATGCGGCCGTTGCCAATGTTCAGCCCATTGCTTTGCAGGTAATCGGTTAAGTGCTGGCGAATATTCCTGGAGTTGTCGGGTTTTTCCCGCGGCAGTTGCAAATGATCCTTATCCCTGAAATTAAACAGGTTAAACCGGTTGCGGCCCATGAATTTTAGCCTTTTTGAAAGCTCGTCGATCTCATCCAGGTCCAAATAAAACATAAAGACATTGTAATGAAAGCTGTGCTTTTTGGGCGCCAGCCGGTGGTGCATTACTTTGGCTTTATAGAGGCAGGAATTGATTGGGACGATTGCCATATGTGAATGTACGAAATATTGGATGTTTTCGATTAAAACAAATGTTCATCTGGTGCGATTGGCTACACCCATCGCAGGTGTGTAGCGCCCTTTCAGGGCTATCCCTTGTTTTTTTGTCCTGAAATGACGTTATCTGCCAACACAGGGCGGAGTCCTGTGTGTTACGCATAGACCGGCTTAGCTAATAAATGCCCGCACACTTCCACCGCGCTGGCAAATGCATCTTCATGAAATCCATATTTAAAATAACTCCCGCAAAAATAAACCGGGCCGGTTTCATTCAGCTTGTGTAATTCGGCCTGGGCGTTTATAGCCGGCACATCAAACAACGGATGCTCATAATCCAGTTCTTTGATGATCTTTTTTTCATCCAGATCGTCATGCGGGTTGATGGAAACAAAATAGTCTTTTTTATCCGATACCTGCTGCAAACGGTTCATCCAGTAAATGGTGCTCGGGTTTAATCGACCTTTTTCATTTTTGATACGGTAATTCCAGCTCGCCCAGGCCAATTTGGTTTTGGGCATGATGCTGCTGTCGGTATGGAGTACGGCATTATTGTATTGATACTTAAAGTTGGATAGCAGGCGCTGCTCTTCGCCGGTGGGATTATCCAGCATAGCCAGCGCCTGGTCGCCATGGGCGGCGATGATCACGCGGTCGAAGGTTTCCTGCGAGCCATCTGATGCGCTAACGGTAACTTTGCCATTTTCCCGCCTTACTTTTACTGCTTTTCGGTTAACGCTGATTCGGTCTTTAAATGGTTTGATCAATATTTCCCGGTACGATTGGCTGCCGTTTTCCAGCGTGTACCATTGGTGCTGCGTGTCCAACCCTAAAAATCCATGGTTGAGGAAGAACCGGATGAGCGTTACTGCCGGGAAATCCAGCATCTCCTCCATCGGCGTCGACCATACCGCCGAACTCATCGGCACCAGGTATTTCCACAGCATTTCTTCGCCATAGCCAAATTCTTTGACATATTGCCCGATGGGGTAATTGGCGTATTTCGGATCGTTAAGGATTTTAACACTTTCCTTGTTAAACCTGCCGATCTGCTTCAGCATTTTAATATATTTCAGGTTGAAAATGTTTTTCCGCTGGGCAAACAGGTGGTTTACGCTCGATCCGCTATACTCCAACCCACTCGGCAGGTGCTGCACGCTGAACGACATATCCGTTTTTTTAACCGGCGCTTTTATCTCGTCAAAAAGCCGGCAAAGGTTGGGATAGGTTTTATAATTGAACACCATAAAACCAGTATCGATGTAAACCAGCTTGCCGCCCTCGTCAACCGTTATTGTGTTGGTGTGACCGCCTACGTAGTCGTTTTGTTCGTAAATGGTCAGATCGGCGGTAGGGTGCAAAAAATGAGCGCAGCCCATTCCTGCGATCCCTGTTCCAATTATAGCGGTCCTTAACATGCTTATTCCGTTATGGTATTTAAAAAGGTCTCCACAGCATAAGTTGATAATTGTCCTCCGGGACCATTCAAATTATAATCAAATCCGTGGGTAGCCCATGGTATTTGCAGCCAATAATATTTTACGCCGTTTGGCTTTAACTTTTTAATAAGGCGGCGGCAATGCTCGGGCGAAACCAATACATCGTTCATGCCATGGATCATCAGGGTTGGTACGGAGCGTTTAGTCACAAACTCAACCGGCGAACAATTGAAATATTTTTGCGGCACCTGGCTGTACGTACCGCCAACGTAATCGTTCATCACTTTTCTTGAATTCATGATCAAAGGGTTTGAAGGGATGGAATATCCCCAAACCATATCCGACGGTCCATAAAAATCGATTACTCCTTTTAAAGCCGGGTCATGCATGGTATAAGCAGCCAGGAGGGCGATCTGCGCGCCGGCGGAACGGCCCAGCAGCACAAATTTACTGGTGTCGATGTGCATTTCATCAGCATGTTCGCGGAAATACGCCATGGCAGCATGAATATCCTCAACCGGCGCCGGCGTTTGCCATTTGGGTGCTAAGCGGTAGTTTATGGCCGCCACATTATAACCATGCTGTGCGAGGTAGCTGTTCAATTCGGGCAATTGTTTATTGTCGCCCCCAGCCCACGAGCCGCCGTGAACGACAATCACACATGGCCTAGGTAAATTCACATCTGTCCCCTGACCCTGTGCGGGGTAAAAGTCCAGCTTCACAGCGGTATCCTGGTAGTTTACATACGTTAACGTGCGGTAAGCGATACTATCCTGTTTTTTAAATAAGCTAAAAAAGCTAAAAGGCGAACGGTGATCGGCCGGAAAATCCACGTTGCTATTTTCGTTAATGCCATGTAACGCTGCCTGCATATCCTTATCGACATCTTTCGCTACCCAATATGCCCGTATAATCGGCGATAAAAAGATCAGCATCGTTACAACGCTCAAAATTGTTCCGGCCATTTGGTACTTATGGGCCCAAAAGCCGGTTAGGCTTAAAACCAGCGTTATAACAAAAAACAGCAGCGGGAATTCTGTTACGCCAATTGCCAGCAGCCACAAATGATATTCGGGCGCTTTAAAAACGGCCAGAAGCGAGATGAGGAAGAATAGTATAAGGAGATAAAATCTGATCATATATTTTCTTGTACAGACGCAACACATTGCGTCTCCTTTTTTATTGGATTATACCTTGTGAAACAAATAATGGCTTACTATCCACTCATTTCCCTCGTTAAAATTCCATAGTTCCGCACAGGCCATGTAAAATATACGCCAGTATACCCACCATTTTATCGCCTGGTCCTGGCCATAAGTTTTTTCAAATAAAGGAATAATTTCGGCTTTATGGCTATCCATATTTGCCAGCCAGGCCTCAGCTGTTTTTCCATAATGCGTGCCGTTTACCTGCCAGTGTTTTTCAACCAGCAGGTCATCATTAAAGTAAAATAGCAGGTCATCGCTGGGCATAATGCCACCGGTAAAAAAGTATTTGCTCATCCAGTCGGTATCATCTTTTACTTCAAAAAGATAGGCATACTCCTTATGGGTAAAAATATGGATGAACAATTTGCCATCCGCTTTTAGAAACGAGGCCACCTTATTCATCAGCCGCTGGTAGTTGCGCATGTGCTCAAACATTTCGACGGATACGACGCGGTCGAACTGTTCGTTGATCACAAAAGTATTCATGTCGGCAGTGATCACTGTTAAGTTAGTGATGCCCCGTTGTTTGGCCTGCTCATCAATAAAAAGCTTTTGCGTACGCGAGTTGGAAACAACTTTAAAAGTGCTGCCCGGAAACTTTGCAGCCATGTAGAGCGATAATGACCCCCAGCCGCAGCCCAACTCCAACACCTGCTGGCCGTCGGCCAGTTCAGCGCGTTTACAGGTGAGCGCCAGCATATCGTCTTCGGCCTGGTCAAGGCTGGTTACGCCATCTTTAAAATAACAGCTGGAATATTTAAGGTTTTTACCCAGGCAGTACTGGTAAAATTTAGTCGGTACCTCATAGTGCTGCTGGTTGGCATCGGCAGTGTTAACCGCAATTGGCGAAGATTTTAAAAAGCCGATTAAAGCCATCAGGTGTTCCTGCTGCGCTTCTGCATTGCCTTTGTTTTCATCGGTCAGCCTTTGTTTTAGTAATTTGCGGATGCCCTTGCGCAATAAAAAATCAGGGACTTTGTTTTGTTCAATCAGTTTGTCGTACCACATGTAAGCAGGTTAGGCTGAAGCCTGGTTGTTTAATTTTAGGTAGATTACGTTTTTTTGATGAAGATAGATTTTTGCAAGGGGAATTTTATTAGGGTGGATGAAAAAACAGCGCGGAGCTGTTAATTTTTTTACCACAAAGATGCTGCGTTGAAATCACACCCTTCTGGCTTTGGGCTGAAAGATACGTCGCCGACCATAGTCGATGGTACGCCAGCAAATAAAAAGGGCTTTAGCCAAAGTTACGCTTTGAATAGTCGCGTTATTTGGTTAAAGCCCTGCTTTTGGGGTTTCAGTAATTTATTTCCCCGCCATCTGCGTAATATTTATTTCTGGCGCAAGGGCCTTTTCATCCTGCTCCACTACAATTCCCTTTTCCAGTTTAAATGTCCTGGTTCCTTTAATGTCTTTTGACGATGCCCCAATGCTTACGGTGTAATTCCCCGCATCGGCTACCCAGGCTTCCTGCATCGTATCATAGGAGGCGAGCGACTTCGCATCCAGCTCAAAGCTTAAAATTTGCGATTCGCCGGGTTGTAACAGCCGGGTTTTGGCAAATCCTTTTAACTCGATCGCCGGTTTATCCAGTTTGCCGGCCGGGGCGGTTAAGTATAGCTCGGCAACTTCTTTTCCGGCTACTTTGCCGGCATTGGTTATCGTAATACTCGCTTTAATCCTTCCCTTAAATATTGGCGAACTCAATTTTAATCCCGAATACCCGAATGAGGTGTATGATAATCCATAGCCAAACTCATAAGCCGGGTCAACTTTGTAGGTACTGTAATAACGGTAGCCTACATAAATGCCGTCTTCGTAGGTAACTTCGGCGGGCATAATGGTGCGGTTGCCAACTTTTGTAGCCTGGTCCGGAAATTCCTTGCCGGGAAAGTTTTTGGCCGATGGCACATCCTTATAATCTACCGGGAAGGTTGTGGCCAGTTTGCCCGATGGGTTTACCTTGCCGTTCAGCACGTCGGTAATGGCGTTGCCGGCTTCCAGGCCGGGCTGCCAGGCAAGCAGTATACCATCCACCAGGTCGCGCCAGCTGGCTACTTCAATCACACCGCCGATATTTAAAACTGCCACTACCTTTTTGCCTTTAGCATGGAAAGCATCGCTCACGCTTTTGATCAGCGTTTTTTCGGCATCCGACAGGTAATAATCATCCGGCAGTTTACGGTCGGCGCCTTCGCCGGCGTTGCGGCCAATAGTTATGACCGCGATATCGTCATTAGCGGCGTATTGCTGCACATCGGCATCAGCCAGGGTCATCTGCGTAACCGGGGGTGGTCCGCTAAACATACCCATGCCCCTTTGCGGTTTGGGCTGTTTGGCCCTGGCATCGGCAATGTAGGCCGGGTACGCTTTCAATAAATTATCATCAACCTGCAGCCCGCCGTTTTGCAGGCCCTGCGCCAGCGAAATGGTGTACGCTTTATTTACGTTGCCGCTGCCGGTGCCGCCGGCAATAATATCATAGCTGGTATTGCCAAACAGCGCCACTTTTTTAACGCCGTTAAATGGCAGCGGATTGCCGCTGTTTTTTAGCAGCACCATGCCCTGCGCGGCAGCCATGCGGCTTACCTGGGCATCTTTTTTCAGGTCGGGCGCATCCGAGTATTTGTAGTGTGCAAATACCGGCGATTTTAAAATAATGTTCAGCATGTGCTCCACGTTGGCGTTCAGTACACTCTCATCCAGCTGCTTGTTATTTACGGCATCAATAATGGCCTGGGCCTGCGCAGGGCTGCCCGGCATGATCAGGTCGTTACCGGCTTTCATTTGGGCAACCGGGTCGTGGCCGCCGCCCCAGTCGGTCATTACAAAACCTTTAAAACCCCATTCGTTGCGCAAAACGGTCGTTACCAGGTCCTGGCGCTCGCTGGTATAGGTGCCGTTCAGTTTATTGTAGCTGGTCATCACGGTCCAGGGCTGGGCGTCTTTCACGGCAATCTCGAAGCCGCGCAGGTAAATCTCGCGCATGGCCCTTTCGCTTACTATGGTGTTGATGGTATTGCGGTGCGTCTCCTGGTTGTTGGCCACGTAGTGTTTTATGCTGGTGCCTACGCCATTGCTTTGTATCCCCTCAACCATCGCCGCGGCCATTTTACCGGTTACCAGCGGGTCTTCCGAGTAATACTCAAAATTGCGGCCGCCCAGCGGGTTGCGGTGAATGTTCATGCCGGGGCCAAGCAATATGTCAATACCGTACTCGCGCACCTCGTAACCAAACGACGTGCCCACCTGCCTTACCAGGTCAGGGTCCCAGCTGCTGGCCAGCAGGGTGCCCACCGGGAAAGCCGTGGCATAATACGTTTTTGAGCTGTCGCCTTTGCGGATGGGGTTGATCCTCACCCCGGCGGGCCCATCCGAAACCACAATAGCCGGAATACCCAAACGCGGAATAGCATAAGTAACGCCGGCAGCGCCGGGCACTTTCTGATCCGTTTGGCCGATCATCGGTCCCGGCGGCGGCGGAGCGGCCGCAGGCGTTGCAGGCCTGGCGGCCCCGGGAGCAGGTGCGGGCGGCGGCGGACCGAAGCCCCTGCCGGCGCCTACCAGCAGTTTTGCTTTTTCTTCCAGCGTCATGGCGGCAATTACTTCCTTAACGGAAGCTTTGCCCAGCTGCGGTGCGCTTTGGGCGCGGGCATAGCCTTGCACACACAGGCAAAGCGCAAATAAGGAAACAAATTTCCAAACAGGAGTACGGTTGTTCATATTGGTCGGGTTAATTGGTTTATAATTGTCAACGTGCGCTTCGTGAGCGAGGTTAGTTAATATCGAATGGCGAATATCGAATGATGAATAATGAAGTTAAAACTTCGGCGTTCGACATTCATTATTCGATATTTTAGCTTTCCCTTCGCGGGTTTTGCCATACTAATTACGAGACAGGTATCCGTTATCTAAAGTACAATAGATAAACGGTAAACAAACATAGATGGAAATAGGTTTTAAAGCGATGGTTATCTTGCAGTTTCGGCGCGGTTTTGTGTAAAAATGTTGTGAGGGAGAGTTTGAGGTGAAAGGCAAAAGGTGAAAGGCGAAAGGTAAAAAAAGAGGGAGAGCGGATACCACGCCAACCTTTCGCCTTTTGCCTTTAACCTTTTACCTCCACTGCGTCCGTCCGGTTTTCAGTAGTAGGGGATGCAGGATGGGTGCGGACGGGCTCTTCCTTGCGCTCCTGTTCCCGGTTAGTTTTACGGGTCGGCGGCTTATGTTCATGTGCTGCCCATCCGCCGTAAACAAAATCATTTTTTTTAAACAAAACCATTAGATTTGGTGAAACGCCTTGCAGCAATATTTTATTAACCTTCGTCAACCCTTTTTTATGAAATCCTTTGGCCAATATTCAATCCGGAAAGAAAACGATACGACCTACGTCGACTATAAACAAACCTTTAATGACTGGTTTACTTTTAGTTACACGTTTATTATAGGTGCAGGTTTGAGTGCATTCATTGTCATCATGATCCTTCACTTCGACTTCAGTCATTGGGTGTTTTGGGCAATAGGGGCTTTGGTATTAGCTGCTGCCGTTTATTGCTTCGCGCTGGCTTATGCCTTCCTTTTTGCGCCCACCCGTGCCACACTGACGATTGATAAACTGCAGCGGCGGCTTATTGTGAAAAGCACCGTGTTTAAGGCAACTACCTATGAGCTAAGTGATATAACAGCTCTCCGGCTTTCCGGGAAAAACATAACGAAACACCTTGGTAACACAAATGATAACACGACGTACCAGTCGATCTTTATGGAGTTAGGAATTGTTACCAAAGACGATAAGACCACTACGATATTAGTCATCAACTCCGCGTCGCCTGTCAGCCTGTCCGATGCGCAAACCAAGGCCTCCGAGCGCCGGGTAGCTGTGCCACTAACAAAATTTATCGCAGCTGAAATAGGCGTGCCCTTTCATGATGAAGGGTTTGCCTACAGTTATCAATAACCGGATGCCGCCGGTAGCTTTGCTGTCGTTAGGCCCTTGGTTGCTCGTTGCGTCCGTCCGGTTTTGAGTAGCGGGGGATGCGGATGGGTGCGGACGGAATTTATTTCGGGTGATTGGATCTCGCACTTTTATTTGTTAAATTTGAAATACCATGGACCAACAAGCAGCTAAACCATTCAGAAAATTCCGCATCGTTTTCTTCTGCTTCTTTGTTATGTTTATCCTGGTATTGGGATATTTTGAATTCTATGTTAATCTGCAGACCGGTTATTGGGAAATATGCAAAATAGTTGGCCTGCTGGTACTTCTTTCCGTTGCGCTTTTGTTCAAAAAAGTCCGGAGCAATGAAAGTTGGGCAACAATCATAAAGGTCAACATTTGGCTGTTATTATTCGTGGTAATTTGGGGCTGGCAATTTTACGATAATTATACGAAAGACGTTTGCATGGATAAATTCGGCAAGGAGTTTAACCAGCGTCGGCGTAGCCTTGGTATGCCAGTGATTCCTTCAGATTGGCAGATAGATTATTTCAGAAGAAAGAATTCAACCAACTGGAAGAAAAAAGACACAATCGGTCACTATTACAAAACTACCGGAGTTGACTCAGCATGTCAAATAACCTATGAAGTCGACAAATATAATTTTAAACCTTATCGTGGCGTTTCCAGGAGCATGTCAAGCGAGTACCGGTTTGGCAATGGTCGAGACCGGGATACGATGGTATTTTATTATGAAGCAGGCGCCGGTTCCCGCACCATCACCCACCAGCAAGCCGACAGCATTTTCGCCGCTGAAAAAATACAGAAGGATTATTGAAGAGGCGGTTCTTACTTCCATCATGGCAATCCATTAATCCTAAACATCATGGTTCAGACGTCCGTCCGGTTTTGAGTGGCGGGGGGATGCGGATGGGTGCGGACTTTATTACCAACACCCACGGTTATTTCAAATGTACGTTAGGCCAACTAAATTGATATAGTGCTTGGCTGCTGTTGGTAGTACCCCCGATGACAGCAAAAAGGTGTTGCTCACTTGTGTTAGTGACGGCGGATATATTTTCTTGGTTTTTAGCATAAATTATTTTATTTTTGTATTAATCGCGAAACAGCGAATAGCCCCTCGATCCAATAGCCTAAGATGTCAGCCAAAGAGACATTTCCGAATCTTAATAAAAATCCTATCACTGCTGCGATATTCGAAATCA
>Ga0302185_10001934_pt1 | contig 13987 bp, 14 predicted proteins | sample II_Bog_E1_1_FD_200231 | JGI IMG/M metagenome (GOLD analysis project Ga0302185, IMG submission 200231) | Peat permafrost microbial communities from Stordalen Mire near Abisko, Sweden - II_Bog_E1_2 | ecosystem: Environmental > Terrestrial > Soil > Wetlands > Peat | place: Sweden: Abisko... | reverse complement strand
CCTGCAGTGAAATTTTCGAGTTTGGCAAGGAGACCAGTAAGTCAGCCAAGGGCGTCGTACCCAACGTGAAGCGTAACATACAGAAAATTATTCAAAACGTTACTTCCATCAGAATTCCTGTAGATGTGATCGACCCCACCGACGTGCGTGGTGATAATTTCTACAGACTGGTAGCATATTTCTACGCACATTTGGACCAATATATTAACGATAATTTCTTGACTGTCAACGAGGCCTGGTTCGTGGAGGCGATGGAAGCAGATAAGACCGAGGCTAGAATTTTCATGCGACGAGCCATGTCCAGGATTGGGTCAGCAAATTATACACCCAGCGACCACTTCGGTGAAGATGCCGGTGGTGAACAGAAACAATGCATTGTGATGAACAAGCTTGACTTGGTCCGGGCCAGGCTCAAAAATGTGGAAATAAAATAAACGTTTATTCGACCAATTTCTTGTAGAATTCCAATACCTTGGGATCGGCCTTGATCACCGCTGGGTTGAATACTTCCAAGCTGATGCCTTCCACGGAACGGGATCTTGAAAAAATTGTATAACACTGGCCTGGGCTTCTAATTGATCCATCAATTCTTGATACGACATAATCCAGACTCATGCCTTGGGCTCGGTGGGTGGTTATACAAAATGCTAATTTCAATGGATATTGTTCATATGTTAGTTTCACCCACTTCTTATCAATGAGCTTGCTCGTGCTACAACGTGTGCACTTTTGAACAGTGTGCTCGATACCGCTGAGGAATCTAACGATGGGATTTTGTGTATGTGGTTGAAATCCGATGACCACGCCCCTGCTACCATTGCACAGGTTGGTGGATCTTTCCAGGTTCTTCAATAAAACCACCTGGGCTCCAATTTTCAACGTGATCGGTCCCGTGTGTTGACTTTTCATCGTCTTTTCAAGGTCTAGGCGCATCCATCTCTTTAATTGTACAGCTTGGGCACACCCCGTCAATACACCGTCAACGTCCACATATTCAAAGTCCCCTGGAAATTCCATGGCCTCGCCTCCCAAGGTATTCAATTTTCCACTGTTTGTGGCGTCCACGTCAATGTTCGTAGAATACATCACCGTGGGGTCTACACCATTCACTGTCTCCAACTTGACACCCACGCGGCTTCTCAATATACTGATGTCGTCCGGGGTGGGCGTGGCGAATCTTATGCGATTCAACATACCAACGAATTCCTTGTCTTCCTGTCGGAACACTTCGTCCAGTACAATGTTGACGAGCTTTAATTCTTTCCACACCGGAGCTTCGAAGCAGAATTTGCCAGAGGGTGGCGGCAATTGAAGAAAGTCTCCACAAATTATAACCTGACAGTTTCCGAACACGGTGGGGTTCTTTCTCACTACCTTCAACACTTTGTTACATACTTCCAAGTAATCACCGCAAAGCATTGAAATCTCATCAATTATCAAAACATTTACCTTCTTGATACGTTCATACTTTATGGGATCGTAATGCATCTTGGCAACCATTTTATCAAACGGCACCTTCTTGGTGTCTCCAAGTCCAATGTTCATGTGAGAGTGTAGAGTTATACCATCCAATGGTAACGCTGCTATGCCCGTGCTGGCGGTGACTTGAACAGTCTTGCCCTTGGCTTCGAGTACCTTGATCAAATGCTTGACCAAAAACGATTTTCCAACGCCACCAGGGCCAGTAATAAACACGTTTCTCCCACTCCTCACAGCTTCAATGGCTCTAAGTTGTGAGGCAGACCAAGTTATATCATCTTTGTGCACCTTGGTCGCAGATTCTTCGGTAGTATCAAGTTCTGCCGCTTCTTGTTTTCTTTTCATTGTTTGATGTTTGATGTGTGCGTGGTCAACCTTTTTAACTGCCATATTTGCCGCCACTGTGTGATTTGGCAAAGTTGATCTGATAACTGAATTCAGAAAAAAAATGAGACTGGTCGACATTGTGGAACGTAGTTACGAATACTTGCCCAAACAACTCGATGTCTACGAAGCCATAGTTGTGGCTATAATTGATTCTATGATGGAAGAGTCCGAGGCGCGCATTGTTAAACGTGAATTGCGCAAGATGTGTGGTGGGGAGATAATGTTATTTGATGTGATAAATGCGTTCGATAGAGATGATTGGGTAATGTGCAGCGTACCACCCGACGTTGTATCTCTCATTGTAGAATGCAACACAGCAAACAATCCATCGACTCGCCTAAGCGTTGGTAGATTTTCCAGAGTTCGTGATTTAAACGATTCAATACTTGAAGTAGCTGCAATATGGAACAGAACTTACAGGAATAGTAGTTATACAACAAAGAATATACGAAAACACTTGGGTTTATTGACGTACAAAGTGAATCCCGCAGTCGAACACGAATGTAGGCGATTTTTTCATGGTTACCCGGGTTCAGAAACTGTGTTGGCATTGTTTCTGTTGAGAATACGCACCGATGCATTGATGCGAGTGAGGCACATGATTCGAGATAATTTGCCTTACGATTTGACCCAGAATGATTTTATTGCCGAATAAAGTGTTTATTTTTGATCATAGACGTATTCATCTTCGAGCATTGTGAACGATGTAACGATGTCTTCAATGTGAGCAACCATGTAGCCGTAGGCATTATTAAAATTCATGTTAGCTGACAGTATCAAGTTGCTTCTTTTCTCCAGAAGGTTTATCAAGAACGTGAAGGCTTTTTCCTCTGAGTTGTCGGGTACGATTCTTTTCAATACAATCTGAGCTTCCAATTGAAAATGAATAAAAGACAGAAATTGGAAACAGAATAGAATGTGATCCTTGGGGAATGGTTCAAACTTGTGGAACTTGGCCTTCTCGTAGTACATTGAAAGTATCTTGTGTTCATACTTTTGAATTTCCTCCTCCAACAGAGGTTGCTCAGTTTCAAGGTTCTTCACGATTACAAACTTGCCACTTTCGACCATGGGTCTCTTTATATCAATGATATAGTCATAAAAGTAGAAAATGCGCAACATGAAACATGAATTGAACTCTCTTTTTATGCCACGCGCGTTACAAAAATGTATAGACTCTTGGATATATGGAGGTAAGTACATGTAATGTGATTCATCTATGGCCTCGGTTACGCACTCATTCAACATTTCAATGGCATCTTGTGGTGTTTTCATTTTATTAATTGCGTTTATTGATTGAAATAAAAATCCACATCGTGTAATTTACGCGTCCATTTAAACTGTAAGTTTATGCTTAATCTTGTTATGAAATTATCGCAAAGAGTGAGATATTCGTCTGCTGTGACTTCATTTGATTCAAGGGCTGTCATACAGACCGTGGACGCATCTAACAATCTAATCAAAAATTTCTGTCCTGTTCTGCTCAAAATGTTGGCGTCATTTGGATTCTTGCATAAATAAAACCATGAACGCTTGTGAATTGTGGTGTAAATTGTGAGATCACGTCCCATGGTGACATTAACTATGTGATTTTGCACATATTCGTCACACATTATTATATGCTTGATTAAATCATATAGAGACATTGAAACGTGTTGCTTTATCAGATAACTTGACGAATGAGATATATAGCAGTCTACATTGCACATTATAAACCATTTCACTACATTTGTTTGTAGATTCTTTCTTTCAACTGGTGCATATTTGAAGAAATCCGGCGAGGGACTTGAAGTCCACGCGACAAATTCATGCGGATTCTTCAGAATTTCCAGAGCCGTGTCGTTTATTAAGTGGCTTGGATAAGAAGAGAGCATTTGCAAGAATTTTGCAGGATCTTCGAAAGCATTGCGTTTGTTCCTTTCTGTATTACACCTTTTGAACACGTAAATAAAACGTTGTGGCTTGATGATATGATTTTCTCTTATGTCGCGATCGAATGCTGCTAAAAATTCCAGAGATAATTCAGATCCGTAAAAGCCTTGAAAGCCTGAACGCATCATATCAAACCCTTGGCTGATATACCTTACACTGTATAACTCTTCAGGTTGGGTAGTCATGTTTTTTGTTTGTGATTTGCACACCGAGGTTGACCACGCCACGTTGGTTGTAAAGTATGTTTATTGTTTGAACTTAAAATCAACGTCATCCATCTTGAACCCTTGGGGGAATTGGATCCCGATGCTCAATCTGGAAATAAAATCCGTACAGGCCACAGCAAGTTTCATTCTGGGTGCGTCGGTGACTATTCCCCTTCTGCGGTTCTTGTAAAGTTGCGCAACCAACGCAGCACACACTTCGGCCAAAAACTTCTTTTCCTGAAGGTCCCAATTGAATACCTCTGGGGTGTTCTCGCACAACTTGGTCCAGACCACTTCATCCAACCATGTATTTTGCGTACCCAATATGTTGGTACTTTCAATGACGCTCTCTTTAACGATTGGTGTAGCGTGGGCAACGTTCAAAATCATATCGTGAAGTTTCAAAGCATTGTCTTTCGAGGTAACGAACCCATCAGCATGTTTTGCGTATCCTTGGGTGGTAGGTAAAATTCCCTCATGCAGAAGGTGTTCCTGGGTAAATACTTCCATGTGGCGTCTTGTGAACCAACGAAGGGTGGGTGAAATATATGGGCTCGCATCTCGCAATATGTCAAAAAATACGGTGAGTATTTGTTTCACACTGAAGCATTTCTCGTTGTTCAATGCAAAACAGAAATCTGACACACCCGTCTCTTGATTGTAAATCTCGGTATATGCGCTACAACAACATTGAACGAAATAAACGAAATTTCCATCCCGTTCCAAGTCTCTTCTAATTATAGGACCCAATACGCGTACGAATGCTCCATTCTTCTTCAGTACCTTGACAGCGCCTTTGATGAACGTTACAGTTTCAAACTCTTCCTCATCTCTTGCGTGCTTGGACATGATGTTTGTGTGTTTTTCTCTCAGGATGGTTGACCACGCACACGTCACTGGTGAGTTGACCACACAATCAAAATAGAATGTTTATTTTTAGAGTGAAGTTCATTGGCGGAACTTGAAATCTATATCTCCTGGATACTTGGAACACTTGGGGATTCCTCTGAGATCATATAACATGAGTTCAAGGGTATGTTTAATGACGTAGGTATTGTAACTTGTAATCATGTCGACGGGCGCCAGTTTTCGTAAATAATTTTCTATAATTTCAATCAATATCTGTTTTTCTGCATTCAGGGGGTGGCTGGGTTGATCAAACCCACACAATAGACCAGAACCAGCAGATTGAATGAACTCAGTGCGAAATGGTTCTGGTACATTGACAAGCCATTGAATTACGATTGTGTTGCGTCTAGCACTCAAATACTTCCACGAATCTGTGTGATTATTGAACGTAATATTCGCAATTTTGATGATATATGCCTTGTACTCTGTTAATTTATATAGCTTGATTAAATCAGCAAGAATTTCAAGTGCAATGTTTTCGTAGGTGGCAGAGAACTTCTCGGAAGCATATTTTATCAAGTATTCGAACTCAGTTTCGTTATAAATGTGCACACCGAACAATATGGCAGATTTTAAAGTTTCTTTCGGTATGAAAACGTCGTTCGTGCTACCTGAATGACCCACTCTATTGTGAAAATCTCTTTTAATAAAATATGCTGTATATATCCGCATGATGTTAGGTCTTTCAGATGGGTGCACGTTCATTTTTAATGTTTGTCAGAGTTGATCGGATATTCAGAATTTGCGCGGTAGCACGTTGACCAATAGAAATATGGTTGTAAAAAATGTTTATAGTTGATCAAAATAAATTTGGGGGGCTTCTTGAGCCAATGCGTTGTAGCATTCGGTCTTAACCACAAACCTTGCTACGGTGTCTTCCATTACCTTTTCAACGTCTGTCTGGATGCCATTGAAAATTCTTGGATCGATATCGTCTGGTGTTTTGGTGAGCATATCAGCAATGAAATTCCTTGCTTGTTGATTGATGTTGATCGTGGTTTTACTTTCGTTGGATACAAATCCATCGTAAATTTCACGGGCCCTCTCCAATAAAACTTTCTTATCTGTCAAGGTCTTGAATGTTTCAATTTGATCCCAAATATCAATGTTTTCTTCAGAGAATTCACTTTTGACGTGAATCTCTAGAGCTTGCTTGAGCGTTGGGTGTCTGAGGTGAGCAGATACTGGCATGACATTAATTCTACAACGGTAATGATCCATCAATTGATTGCATTTGTTCAAGTATTTGGAGGCTATCATATCAGGGAATTCATTGGTGATAGATTTGAACGCAGCTTGGGCATCCACAATTTTGCGCGATTCAAACAACTTGACCGCCTTTTCAAAGTCTTTCTTGTAAGTAGCCTTGGTCTTCTCGGTGTTGAGAATTTCTGTTATAACTTGACCGTCTGCCAGGGTACCAATTTTACGATGTTTGATCTTTTTTGTGCTACCACACCTTTCAATGGTCTTGCTTGTGGTTAGAATTTCAATGTCAGCATTTGATGATACTTGATCCAACAGCTTGGCAACCTCGCTGTCTTGAATTATCAAGGCACCCTCCATTCTTTGATTCTCTCCCACGGTGCCAATTATACACTTACTCGCCTGTACCGTGGCAGTGAGGAACAGAGCAACTCCACCCTTGGTATTGTTGTATTTGACCATACGATTTTGACTTTGTATGGCAGCTTTAAACCCAGAATATGGTTCCTTGAACAGGGCTACGAACCCGTTGGCATCATAACGAAGTATGAATCCACCGTTGGTGCGTACTACGTCTCCAATGTGACCCAAGTATGATTCAAGCAGGGTGAAAATTGCCTTGGAATCCATATTGACGGTTGCGCTGGCAAAATTCTTAACACCAATTTTCAATACCGCCAGGTTCTGTTCTTTGTGTTGACCCAACGTAACGTCAGCTATGTTAATTGCACCAATCAGGGCAATCAAATGACTGGGTACAAACTTGCTGATTGCTGTCTTCAAGGTGCTGTTCATTCTTTTCCAGGGTCCTACGATGGACACGGACATCAACACCGTGGTGGCGATACAAAACGCCCAGAATATCACCACTACCACGCATATTGAAATGATCAAGGCCACCGCAGTGTTTTTATCAGTGATCGTGCCTTGATTGATCTGGTCGGTGATGTAATTTACGACGATCTGAGTACCTGCGACGACCTGGCCTGTGGCATTGACCCATGATGTCAGTGAGTTGGGCAAAGACACTGACGTTGTAATTGCACGATTTGGTGACAGGGTACCCTCCAAGGCAGTCATGTAGGTTATGGCAGCGGGATCGGTGCTAGTTTGATATAATGCGACAATATCAGCGGAAGACCCATCCAATGCTACTTTGAGTGCTGAATTACGTGCATTGATAGCTAGCGTCATGGACCTGTCGGTATTAAAATTCAATGACCTGGCGATGAACATAGCTTCACCCTGGCCCTTGATCAATAATTGATTTTCCAGAAGACCAACCATTGCTACGTAACTCTTGGTCAGTGGCGTATTGGCACTGTTGGTGAACAGAATCAACACTTCGTATAGAGATGAGATGATGGTGCTGTAATATGCATACACTTGGGGACCGCTGGCCTGGGCATCTTGAACAGTCCCACGAGTTGAATCCAACTGCAGCATTGAATTGTTATATGCTTGCAGCATGGTTATGATACGATCCGTGGTGGACCATGTTGTCAGGTTATAATTGGGTACTGCAAAGTACGGAGCAAAGGTTTGACGAAATACTTGATCTGCTGAGGCGGTGGCATTGTACAGTGGGTATAACGAGGCCAAATATGTTGTGGCATTGCTGGGATCAACGTTAGCCAGGTTGATTATGGTATTGGTGGCGTTGCGTTCATTTTGAAAGGCAGTGATGATCTTGCCAATTTGTACCGCCTCGGCATTGAACGTGGTAGTATTGTTAACCGTGTACAAGGATTGAATTTCTACGGCTAGCAACAAGGCAGCCAGCGCTACCATACCCAGCATGGATAATTGGGTGACGGACAGCTTTATGATAATTGGTATGCGTTCAAAGATACCAATGATGCCGCGAGCCTCAATTTTCATCAGGTTGGTCTGGTTCATGATCATTGAACCGAAGTCTTCACCAGGGACATGGTTGCCAATTCCCGTGGACTCATCGAAGTCGGTATCAACGACGTAAGTTGATTCTATGTCTTGAAGCTCCTGATCATCGTCGAACATTGTGTTGGTTTGTTTGAAGTTTTGGGCGAGCTGATTAATTAAAAGTTTGTTTTTATAATATATTCTAGCGCGGGAAGGATGAACGACAGTGTAAGATCCAATGCAATTGATCAAAACAATTCTCTTATTGGTTTTGTGCGCCGTGTACGCCCACGCCACATGGAATACCGTCAGTCCAGGACCAGGTGTACCAATTCAACAAGTCGCTCAAGGAGGTACCAAGATGGCTACCCTCGATTACAGCGGCTATATCTTAAGATCAAGCAAATCTTCAGTGGCTTGGACTGCCAAATCCTTACCCAACGGATACTCTGCTACCAACGTTGAATTAGGTGCCAACGATGATCTCTGTGTTACCGACTCCAACGGTTGGGCATGGGGCTTGAAAAGTGGATATACCACTTATTCTAACATTACCGGAATTCCTGAGTTAGCTCTCAAGCTTGCATGTTATTCCTACGGAAGCAATGCAATGGCGTTGTTAGGTGAGTCCGGCAGCGTTTATTTTTACGGTACTGGTTCATTCTCTCGAATCATTGATGGATCGACCAACCCAATGACTGACGTTTGCATCGCCGCCGACGGTACAATTCAAACTGTAAATTCCGATGGTACAAGATTCTTATATTCAGGAGGTGTTCTCAGCACCCAAGAAACTGGCAAAAATTATTATCAACTACATTGCTCACTTACCTATACCGACCTCGTGGCAGTGTCCGACACATACCCATTTTTGGATTATAGAATGGCAAGTGGGTCCATGAGTGAATTCAGTACAGCCATCCAATGGCTTTCCGTTTACAATGGTAACGTCATTGGGACAGACGGTGTCAATGTGTTGGTCTGGAGTTAAATTAGATTTCTGTCAATAAACAGTTTATTCTGTCCATTGAATTTTGACAGCTTCGTCGCGCCAAGTAAAAATCAACTTTTTCCTCGTCTTTAAAACATTGTGTGTAATTTCCAGTCCCACGCCGGGTCCAAGAAGTCCAGTATTGCACCCAGCTATTGAAATTGTACCCTTGGAGTATTCCGTGACTCTTTCTCTAATATACTCCAACACATCTTTGTCCATCTCGGAGACCCACATGGTCTTGTTGAATTCTGGAAGATTCAATGTTCTGGGTCTGAGTGGGACCCATTCGCCTGAATTGAGTCTGAGGCCGGGTGTAATTTCACGTATACCGTGGGCAATACACTTGGCAACGTGATCGAATGGTAGAAACTCACAGATTGTCAAATGTGCCCTGGGCGTGGGAGCTTGCTCGGGTGGGTCAGACCATACTGAATTAGGTAGGTATTGATGCATCTCGTTTGTTTGTAAAATTTATTCTGCGAGGTCTGCACCCGTACATAAATTATAAGAATTAAGGTTTTCTTCAATTGCATCGTACATCACACCCGTGTCGTACACTTGATCAAAGTCTAATTCATCTTTGCCATTTCTAATATCCTCGTTCAAAAACACATCCAATTTCATCCACTCCCATGACTTTTTGGATTCAGTACTTTTAACCTTGACCGAGAGGCTGGTGTATCCTGATCTTTGAACATTACCTGGAGGTCGACCCTGTGCCTTGCAAATTTCACGGAATAGATAACAAGCCGCCGCCGAGGGAGCTGCGATGTTTCTTGAATTTGGAGGACATTCCACCATGGCAATCCCTCTCACAAAGCCCACAATTCTACAGGTCGCAGACTCAACCTCGGTGTAGTGGAGTGTAATTCCACCAAGTTCTCTAATTTGAACGTTCAAGGATTCAAGTTTCTTGCAGAGGTTCTCTCTTTCCACGTCTGTCTTCACCGTGAGCTTCTGTCTTTTCTTACCATCTTTGCCACGAGAAGTGGTTGATTTCTTGATACCTCGGTTCTTGCGCGCGAATGTCATATTCCATGGTGACTTGTATTGCTTGCCACACCGTGTTTGTGATTTTTCAACCACCTGGGGTTTTGGGATACCTTTCGAGAATGTCATATAAAATGGGTTGGATATTGGACCTGGGACGAAATCAATTTCAAAGTCCTTAACCACGTCTACCACGGCATACAATACAAGGTCTTGAAGTTGGCAAGTTATTTCAGAAATACTGAAATAATCCCTAATTTTTGATATCTTGCCGGTAGTGTATTTGATCAAATATTTCTGCAGAAGACCAGCATTGTCGCCAGTTATAAATTTCTCAACACCGGCTTGAAATTCTTCAATGATTTTAATTTTGGACTCACCGACGAACGTGGTGTATGTCACCGATGATATGCCGCGAACGTACAATGCAGCAATGTAGTGGATGATGCTCTTGTGTTCATGTTTCAACCGTTTCATGTGTCTGTACACGGCCGTCAAGATACTGTCATCGTTTTTCATGGTTGGTTGGCCTGTAATTACAGGTTGGCTTGGTGTGTTGGCGACGTGGCAGTTGGCTGCGATTTGCGTGACCGTTATGAAAATTCCCGCCTTTAAGACCGACGCGTGACGCGTCAACTTCGATAACCAAACAATGAAAAGCATCGAGAAGCGTCTATTGAAAAAGTTCATAACCGTCGTGGAGACTCCACGTGATGGTAAGAAGACAATTAGCAAGATGTACTCGGGATTCTACGTGAATTGCGCCAAAGAGAAGGCCTCGTTCATAGTAATTTCCATCTTCAAGGTGGGGTTCGCACATTATATCAACGAGATGACTGTTTCGAGGCGAATGAACTTCACAAAGAGATTGTTGGGTGGTGGAGTGTCGGAAGACACGTACGAATGTCTGGGTAAATGCATCAATATGTGTACCCAGTGCTTGATTCCAATTATCATGAATTCGCTAGATTGCAGAACAGGCTTGCTTGGATATGAATTAGACAACGTTGGTGATGCCGACCTCGCAACATACTTCAAGTCTGGTACGTTATCAGAGATTTGGAGAAAAGGGTTCGAATTATGGTGGAATCACTGGCCCAGTGATGTTCACACAGCCATATTACAGACGTGTAAATCAACCGACTACATTGATTTCGTCGACAGCATCTTCAGTGACGCCGGTGTCATTAAAAAGGGAAAGAGCAAGGCGAAGGTATATGAAGAAGAAGAAGATGATGAGGAAGACGATGAAGAAGATATTGAAATGGTCAAAGAAGCACCACCCACACCACCCAGGCCTAAAATACCCAAGAAGAAGAGACAAGCACCCAAAGTCGTAGAAAGTGTTCCAATTCTTGCCTCACCCGTGGCTCAGGTTAAAATTACCAAGCGCAAGGTAACTACAAGTCCCGTCTTGATCAAGACAGTGATGCCTCCATCACCCAAGCCAATTCCAGAACCACTGACCGGAAATGCAGCTGTAATGGCCAGATTGTTAGAAGAAGAAGACTCCACGGTAATCAACAACAGCTTCGACGCAGCGATGGCCAACTTGATGGATGGAGAACATGATGTGTATCCAATTGTATCACCAGTACCCCAGGAGGCATCAATTAATCAAGGTGTATTCGATGGTTATAGCACACCACCCAGACGGGGATCCAACGAAGCTCAAATATTCAATACTCCACCCAGTGGTGTACCATTGACACCAGGATCAGGCGCAGAATTCAAGTCACCTGAAGGGATAAGAAAGAGAATTAAAACACCACGCAGTGCGAAGAGACAGTTGTTTTCTCCCACCACAAGGAAAAAAATAGACATGTTCCTTAAGTAATAAACGGATTTTATTTTTGAACTGGTAAAATGTGTTGAATTGTAGCCCAAATGTTCCATCTAATACCGTTGGGTGTCTTGGTGGCTACAAATCTTACTTTCACCGGTTTAATGTAAGAGTTCAATCTATCACGTAATGTTATAACACCCAACTCGCCGTGTGCTCGTACGAATTCTTGACTGGGTTTGAGTAAACTTGAGAATTTATGCTTTCCGAACTTGGGTGAGTTGTGTGGGTCCAATGTGTGTAATAATACGGTGCTATTACCAGCATGAAATCCTTGATACATTTTAATTAGATTCTTTTGAGAGAATACAACGTTGACAGCCAAGTCCACGCTGTGTAATAAGTGATCAAATTCAGTGCGAGTGTCCACTGTCTCGATGGGACTCACTGGACTGGTACCTTCCCTAACATTTACGGCTTTTTCACTCCAGGCAAATTGTGGTGGTGTCATTTTTTGAAATTTATTTATTGAATAAGGCCAATTTTTGTTCATAAAAATTAACCATGCCTCGCACGGCGCTGTAATCTTCAAACTTGATGCTAGGCCCTATGAATCTTTTACTATCACGTTTGAAGGCAATCATAATCTCCAACAATATCATCACCTGTTCCCAAAATACACAATTTCTCGCATTAACGGGCCATGGTGGTTGAACACCTGTCCATTCATTGAATTCATCGAGAAATTGTTTTATAATGTCAGTGTCCGACATATCAAAGTTACCTAATTCATGCATACCTTCCTTACATTCCTCAGCCAAGGTATCAAACATGTGCATGTATTGATCCATTCTGGTATCTACGCGAGGAAAAGAGAATCTGCACCACAATACACAGTTAAAGCCTGATAGTATAGTTTTAGATCCCAACCTCAAGTTCAATATATCCTCCGTAGGCAAGAACGTCGCAATTGTGTGAAATACGTCCCCTGGTATCCATATGTGTGACTTTGCCTGCTTTGGTGTGGGTGTGGTGTCCTCTTCTCTTTGTCTTATCATGTTTTTGCGGGTTGTTCGGATAAAAAGGACGTGACGTGGTGGTCAACCACGGGCGGAATGTGAACCGTTCTCCTATTTTTCTCCGAGTTGACCGCAAAATCCTTCCAACGCAAACACAAACATGCAAAGATCAAGAGAGACCGACAACACACCCGTTTCAAAGTACAGTAACTGTTCCACAGTACCACACGTGCCACTAACGTTCGCAATGAGCGCCAACTTGGCAACCTTAATAGCAGAATATACAGCCGTAGAAGATTTAATGAATTTAAGGCTATTGTCTACCACATTCAATGGTGCCGTGTACGAGGTTATTAAAAGTAGAATGCTTGTGACTTTGGAAAACATCGTTGAAGAGTTACGCGACTCAATGGATGTCGCATTGGACCACACCTCGAATGATACAGACTCAGACTCAGACGCTGAACTTGCTTATGACAAGCCAGAAGAATGTGCCAAGCTCGTGTATAACATGATGGACGAATATGCCGATCATATTGAAGAGTACGTTGATGCTTGGAAATTCACAACGTGGAGATTCACGCCATTGACAATTAAATCAGGTACCGTGAGCCAAGTTCAACAAGCTTGTCAAGTATTCAAGCAATTAAGACTCTCCATGAACCAAATGTTCTATGATTTTGAACGTGCCACCAACAAGAGGGGCTTCAGATTGTTTGCATATTAAAGTATTTTTTGTAATCATCTATTTTTAGTATTTCTTAATATATTACATTTCCTTAAGGAGAATATAGGAGTTTTAATATCCTCCTTATACTTATGGAGAATAGGATCATTGTGTATACCCAAAGTGTTTATATCCGGTGACGTGACATGACATGCTACATATACAGACACGTCATCCCGATATGTAGAATAACAGGAAGGATTTCGTGGTCAACCAACCAACTAACAAAAAAAATGCAAAGAGCAAGAGACAACACCACGGAGGAGCCCACACCCAAGTATGCCAAGTACCCAGGTACTCAGGTAGTTGCGCAATATATACCAACTGATATCGTATCACTCATCGCGGCATGTCTACCAATGCAAGATGTAGCAAATATGCGACTCGTGAGCAAAGCATTTAACGACGGTGCCTTGAACTGTATGATGTTAAGGTTCAGTATTGACGCATTCATACCCAGATTCAACCAGTTCA
>Ga0302185_10001932_pt1 | contig 14003 bp, 18 predicted proteins | sample II_Bog_E1_1_FD_200231 | JGI IMG/M metagenome (GOLD analysis project Ga0302185, IMG submission 200231) | Peat permafrost microbial communities from Stordalen Mire near Abisko, Sweden - II_Bog_E1_2 | ecosystem: Environmental > Terrestrial > Soil > Wetlands > Peat | place: Sweden: Abisko... | reverse complement strand
CATAATTTTTTTGATAAAATAAGTTAGGTTGATCATAACCGGGTCAGGAATTGATTTTCTTGAAATACTGCTTCCTTTATGAAACAAATGATTTTTCCGATTGTAGTTATTTTACTGATTGCAGTTGCTTGTACTAAAAAAAACACACCCGTACATTGTTATGTTTGTATCAGCAATGATTCAGTTACGTCTAATATTCCTGTTTTAACAAATCCGCATCATATAATTGATACCAATAATGAATGTCAGTTTACCCAGGGGCAGATAGATTTCTATATCACGGAAAACACCAAAATAGATACCCTTTATAATAAGAACGACACATTGGAATTAGAGCATTGGACAATGGCTTGCTATGGTCAATAATATGCGTTAAGCGGTCATTCATATATCCCAGTCGCCATTTAGTTTCAGCGCTTTCTCTATCACATCACGCGCACATCCCTTACCGCCATTTACCGGCGAAATATATTTAGCCACTTGTTTTATTTCGTTTACGGCATCATTAGGGCAGCATGGCAGCCCGCATAACTGCATGGCTGAATGGTCGGGAATATCATCACCCATATACAGTATGGTTTCGTATCTGGTATTTGTGGCGATAGCTATTTCATCCAGGAATTCTTTTTTATTGTCAATGCCAAGATGCACCTCCTGTACCCCAAGTTTGTTAAGGCGCAGTCGCACCGCCTCAGATTTGCCCCCTGATATCACCCATACCTTATAGCCTTTTTTTATTGCCAGTTGCAGTGCATAGCCATCTTTGATGTTCATGCTGCGCAGCATATGCCCGTCTTCAGTAAGTAAAAGGCTGCCATCGGTCAGCACACCGTCTATGTCAAAAACAAAAGTGCGTATGGGTGCAAATAATTCAAGCATGAAGTGCAATTTGATAATTTGGTAATTTAAAAATGGTATCCTACTTAGCTCCTTTTGATGACATTTCTCATTGGAATGTAATTTTGTAGAATGAAGCAGTCATTAGTGATAAAAACATTGATAATTTTCACCACGAGTATATTCCCTGGTCTTATAAATGATGCATAAATAATCATCAAATTTTCAAATTAACCCTGGTTATCCCTCCATTCATACACCCAGCCTGATTGTATCATTTCCAGGTGGCCTTCGTTACAATCTTCCCGCTTGCCCGCGAAGTTGGGTATCTCTAATACCCATTCAATCAATTCCGTGAAACGTAATCGGTAAATCTTGCTTTCCCCGAATTCATTGCCAAAGCGCTCGTATAGCTTCATAGCTATATCTTCGTGGTCATTCCATGTTATCGGTGGTTCGTAATGAGCAGGCATGTTCTTTTATTTTTTCAGCTAAATAGTATAATTTTCAAATCTTCAAGTAAACACATTTTCAAATTAGTTTACTCTCCCAGGAACTGTGTCTGGTCAGGCAAAGTTACTTCTATTGTGCCAGTGCCATCTTCGAGCACACATTGGCATCCCAATCTTGAATTGATCCTCGGGCTCACGGCACGGTCTATAAAGTCTTCTTCCCTGTCGGTAAGTTCCGGCAGTAGTTCGTCTCCTTTTTCAACATATAAATGGCAGGTGCTGCATGCGCAAACCATGCCGCAGTTATGATGCAGGTCTATGTTATTGTCTAATGCAACTTCAAGGATGCTCTGGCCCGGTGCAACATTTTCAAATATTACAGGGGATAATCCTTTTTGTTCAAAATTAAATTTTATAGTGTACATGAAAATATCCCTCAGGATTTGCGACAAAGGTAATGTATAGCGAGTGAACAATGAACTGGAAAATCCTATATGGCTATTTCTTATAAAAAAGCTGCTGATCGTTCCTTAAATGTTCACTTGATCCTGTATCGAATTGGTTATAGCAGCATATATATTTTGCCATTCAGGGTGTTTTTGCAGCATGGAAAGCTGTTCTTCAATAGTTGTAGTATCGTGGCGGATGGCAGGGCCGGTTTGCAGGCTTTTCGGTGAAGATTGCCTGGTACGGTCAAATGTCTGCTCTATAATAGGGAGTAAGGTGGAAAAAGGCAGGTTATTATCGGCGCAGATCTGTTCGCAGATGGCCAGCAGGTGATTGATAAAATTATTGCCGATCACTGCCGAAAGATGCAGCCACTTGCGCTGCTCATACTTTGCTTCAAAGAGTACATCGGTAATGGCATGGCCCATTTCCTGCACATACCGCCTGGCTTTCGGGGTTGAGGCTTCCCATGCGCAAGGTATGTTTCTGTGGCCGGGCGGATTGCTTTTAAGTATCGAATATACAGGCCATAATACTGCCCGGTCGGCAGCTGCTGTTTTGATAATATCCAACGATACTGCGCCTGCCGTATGTACCAATACGGTTTGTTTAAAACGTAGTTGTGTGGCTACCTCGCCAATTGCAATATCTGATATAGCTAAAAAACAAACGTCCGATATACCATCCTCTATATCATTTACCGTTCCGTATTTATCTGCAAGCAGGTTTTCGGCAAGTTTTTTGGCCGCTGTTTTATCTCTGCTGTAAACACCGGTACAACGATGTTTTCCGGCAACTATCCTGTTGCCAAAAAACCACGCTATGTTGCCCGTGCCAATAATGCTGAATGTCATGCTTTGTTTCTTTTTTGACCATTGATGTAATGCGCTTCCATTAAGTCATATACCTTTTGTTTCAGGCCCGGCACATCATTTAAAGTTAAACCCCTTGTTGAAATGGGTTCAAGGAAATGGATGTGGATAGGCATAGGCCGCGCCCAGAATTTTTTATTATGCGGGAGAATTTTCCCTGTATTGAAGATCACACCGGGAATAATGGCCCTTTGCGCTTTTACAGCCGTAACAAATGCCCCGTCATAAAACGGCTGCAATGGCTTATCCGTCTTATTCCTTGTGCCTTCCGGGTACAGGCATAAGTGGATGCCCATTTCAAGTGTTTCCTGCATTTTGGAGAAACTCTCCCTGCGGCTGCTTTCCTGCTTGCGGTCCACAAGTATGGAACCTGTTTTATAGATTACGCCAAACAATGGTGTTTTGGCCATTTCTATCTTAGCCAGCGTCTTATTCGGCCCCGGTATCCATGGAGAAGAAACCGGGATATCGGCCAGGGAATTGTGGTTGATAACCACCACATACGGCTCGCCTTTTTTAAAGTTCTTTTTCCCTTTTCGGATAACAGGGCAGAACACCAGCGGCATATAAACCCCCATCCACAGCCTGAAGACGGGGTGCAATGATCTTGCCCTGTAAGGTTCCGGGAGCAGAGATATGATCCAGATAGGGATAAACACCACCAGCATCGTAATAGCAAATAATATCAATGCATACACAATGAAAACCCCGCCAAGCATATTTTTTATAACCTTCATTAATTATTTTAAGCGGTTGCAAATTACATTAAATACCAAACCAATTAACCATTAATCATTAACCATTAATAATTACAAACTCCAGTCTATAGGTTTTTCCCCATGCTCCCTGAGCCAGTTATTGGTTTTGCTGAAATGCCCGCACCCGAAAAAACCGCTATGTGCCGAGAAAGGGGAGGGGTGAGCGGCTTTCAGGATATTATGTTTTGAAGCATCAATAAGCGTTTCTTTATTTTGTGCAAACCTGCCCCATAACATAAACACCACATGCTCTTTACCCTTCGAAATGTGTTTGATAACTGCATCAGTAAATAAATGCCATCCCAACTGGCTGTGCGACATTGGTTTGTTCGCTTCAACAGTAAGCGAAGCATTAAGCAGCAACACGCCGTGCATTGCCCATTTTTCCAGGTTGCCGGTATTGGGAATTGGAATATCAAGGTCATTGTGCAATTCTTTGAAAATATTCACCAATGAAGGGGGTGGCTGTATTTTATCAGGAACAGAAAACGACAATCCATGCGCCTGCCCGGGATTATGATAAGGGTCCTGGCCGATAATCACCACTTTTACTTTGCTGAAAGGGGTACACTCAAATGCATTAAAGATCAGCTTGCCGGGAGGGTAAATTACTTTCCCGGCTTTTTTTTCTTCCTTCAGGAAATGAACGATTTGTTCAAAATAAGGCTTATCAAACTCCTCCTTCAGTTCCTGTTTCCAGCTTGGTTCTATGTTTACTTCCATGTTTCTTATTGAAATTGGAGAAGAGTTATTGATAAGAGCAAGATTATTTAGTATCTATAATGAGACAATCAATTTCTTTTATTTGTGCAAAACCTTTATCTGCCGTTAAAATCGGGATTTGAGAAAATTGTGCGGTTGCTGCAATAATTGCATCAGGCAATTTTATAGGATATTTGCGTCGTAATTTTATGGTCATTTCAGCTATTTCCTGCTGATGCCCAATTTTCATACAGGTTGCTAACAATGTTCGTATTAAGGCGTCTTCCTTTAATGTTAATCCTTTTCTGCTTAAAATTTCCATTTCTGTGATGTAAGAGAAAGCCCATGCACTCTCAAGAAATGGTAACAATATTGGGTTTTCATCCAGCAGATAAATAAAACAGTTCGTATCCGCTAAATAATCAATCCCAATCATTTCGTATCTCTTTTTGGTAATTCAATCCATCTCCGAATTTACCTTTAAGTTTTCCGTAAAAGTCAGATAAACCTGGTTTTTGCGTTTTTTTACTAAGTCGCTTTACAGCAGCTTTAACTTCCTTTTGTGTATCGCTTTTCTTAATAGTAATAACCATAAACAGCAGTAGGTTTAGAATAATTAGTTATCCAAAGTTATGAAAATAAGAGAAGATAATATAGCTATATAAACAATTACCCGTCTTCTGGTTCCCATTTTCAACTATCTACTTTATCTCCACTTCCAACACCTTGTTCCCCTGCAATATCCCCTCCAGTTTATCGCCTGGAGCTACAGGGCCAACACCCGCCGGAGTGCCCGTAAAAATGTAATCCCCGATATTGATAGTGAAGAACTTAGACACATAGGCAATGATATTGTCAATAGAAAAGATCATATTCCGGGTATGCCCGTCCTGCACAGTCTCCCCGTTCCTGTGCAACTGGAAAGCAAGGTTATGGACATCGGTTTCCTCAGTTATGGGCACAAATGTGCCTACTGCCGCAGAGCCATCAAAAGCCTTTGCTATTTCCCAGGGAAGGCCTTTTTTCTGCTGTTCCCGCTGCAGGTCGCGGGCGGTAAAGTCTATACCAAGGGTTACGCCATCATAATATTTATCCGCAAATTTTTCCTGGATGTATTTCCCGTTCTTGCAGATCTTTACTACCACTTCACATTCATATTGCAGGTCGTCAGTAAATTCAGGGTAGTACAGTGGTTTCCAGGGAAGCAGCAATGCGCCCTTGGGTTTCATAAAAATTACCGGCTCTGTGGGTATATCATTTTTTAATTCTTTGGCGTGATCAGCATAATTTCGCCCTACACATATTATCTTCATAAAAAATTACTTTTACTTTTCTCTTTTATTTGTCTTTCGACTTTATACTTTTTACTTTCGACTAAAAAAATGTCCCGCGTAAAGATAAAATTTCCTGATGAAATTCCATTGTTTACCACCACAATTCCGGTTAGGGTAGGCGATCTGAATTACGGCAACCATGTAGGTAATGACGCTATGCTTTCCATAATGCATGAAGCAAGAATGCAACTGCTATGCAGCCGGGGTTATAGTGAGATGGATGCCGGAGGGGTAAGCCTGATAATGGCCGATGTAATGGTAGCTTATAAAGGGGAATCGTTTTATGGCGACAACCTGCAGGTCAAGATATATGCCGAAGAAATTACAGAACACTCCTTTGATTTATTATATCATATCTCCACGATAAGGAACGGGCAAAAGGTTATTATAGCCCATGCTAAAACAGGTATGGTATGTTTTGACTATGAAAGCCGGAAAATTGTTGCCATGACAAATAAATTAATGCAGTTTATTAGCAATCAATAAATAATCAAATTATCTTAGCCCCGGTTTATTACTCCCCTGTTTATTAATCTTATATCGTATGAAGAAAGTTTTATCTGTTGTATTTGTTTTATTTTTTAGCGCTCCAACATTGGTTGCACAGCAATTCCATATTGAAAAAAGTGTGGAATTTGATGAGCCGGAATATGGTTGGAATAAACTGCTGCAGCTCAAAAACGGCAATACATTTTTTTTCCATTCTACAAAAAAGGATGGGATAGAAGTTACCGTATATAATAAGCAAAGAAAACAAATAGCTTCAAGAACACTGGAAAGCAATCTTTGGGACATAAGTAAAATGAAGCAGTCGAAAATAGTAGGGCTGTATGAAATTAATGGTGAGCCCGTTATCTTTATTGTGCAGGCCGATGATCGCGAACCTACACTATACCGTATGCGCATAAACCCGAATACCGGGGCGAAACTCAATGAGGCGAAGTTGGGAAACCTGCCAAAGATCGGAGCTTTCGCAGGCTATGCTTTAGCATTTGGTAATGTAGATGCACCCGATATTATCGTGGAAAAAGACCCTAATTCAAATTGCTATGCTGTTATCTATTTTGATGGATTTGCACATGAAAGCAATGAACGGATAAAGGTAGTGCATTATGACGGCACTCATAAAGTATTAAATACTGCGTTTTACGATTCTCCCGGAGGTAAATTTAAGTACCTGAGATATATAGGTTCCGTAGTAGATAGCGACAAGCGCGTATTTATAGCTACCTATGGCTATAATGGAAAGGCAGACCAGGATACTGACCCCAGTGTTATTGTGTCAAGGATCAATGCTGGGGAGAAAAAATTCACACATACCCTTATTAAGGTATCCGATGATTTTAATGATACAAAATCGGTGATGATATATAATCACAACACAAATAAGCTGCAATTACTGACAGTGTCATACGCCAAGTCAGGCAACATTGATTGGGGCGGTGTAGTATGGAGTAGTGTTGGGTTTGACTACTACAAGAAAAAAGAGCTTTCCTGTATCACCCTGCTCAACTATATAGATCCTGAATCTTTAAAATTGAACAGCACAAAACCTGTATATGGAGTGAAGATTGATGACTATGGAAAACAAAATATTGATAAAGACTATGAATATGATGGTGTGCCACTGGATATGGTGCTGAACAAGGACAATACTACCACTGTTTTGCTTGAAGATGTTACGAACACTACCTCAAGGCGCAATATGGGTGGTGGTGTAGGGGTGACATCTCACAAGACTTTACTGGGGCCTGCCGGAATATCGGAATTGTCTGAATCAGGCGACGAATTAAGTGGTTATGCGATCAATAAAAAACAGCAGGCTGAAGGTACATTGCCTGTTCTGTATATGGCAGGCAGAAGTAAGGGGCTATTTGCATATCCTACATCTGCGGCTCACAAGTCAAACAACAATGAGTTTCTTTCTTACGATTATATCTATACAGATAAGGGGCATTATGTAATATTCAACGACTTGCCCGCAAATGCAGACAAAGACGAAGATGAAGAAAAACGGAAAACGGTATCTTCTGTTTCCAAAACAAATACCATGTGCTATAAACTGAACAATCCTAAAATGGATAAGTTTTACCTTTTCGGTGATCCCGCTGAAAATAGCTCTACTTTCTGCTATATAGAGTCATCTGATTACAATAAGGATTTAAATACTTATGCTACCATGATCGTAGAGCGCGATGGGAGAGACAAAGAGGCGAAAATAGCATGGGTCACCTTTGAGTGATTGGCCAACTGCCAACTATTTTTCAATTGCACTGATCACCTCCGGGCTATCGGGTAGGGTAGATGGGTCGAATACAGCTACAAGTTCGCCCTGCTCGTTGATGAGGTATTTCTGGAAGTTCCATTTTACTTTGCTGTCCGCATAGCCGTTGTATTCCTTTTGGGTAAGCCATTCGTATATGGGCGCCATACTCCTGCCCTTTACAGATATTTTAGCCGCCATCGGGAAGGTAACACCATAATTCAGCTTGCAGAACTCCGCGATCTTTTCATTGGAGCCGGGCTCCTGGAACAGGAAATTATTGGCAGGAAACCCTACGATCACCAGTTTGCCCTTATACTTTTCATAGAGCTTTTCCAATGCATCATATTGCGGGGTGTGGCCACATTTAGACGCTGTGTTCACGATCAGGATCTTCTTACCTTTGAACTGTGAAAAATCTATGGTACCGCCGGTAAGGGCGGGTACTTTAAAATCATAAATGCTTTTGGGTAATTCCGTTTTGGGTGCGAAGAAGAAAGAAAAAAGGAGGAGCATGGTAAATTGCATGGGCAATGTTTACACAAAGTTACAGCTATCTCAGGTATCGGAACAAAAATAAAGAAAGGTGTAGTATTTTCATGCCTTAATTGTTCATAATGGCCATCTCTCTGCAACCAATCGCATACACCCAAAACTCCCGGAAAGAAGCTACAGATGATGACTGGGGCAATATAATTTCCGAAATTACCCTCGCCGGGCACATCCCAACGGATGCCCTCGGAAACATAGAAATGTTTTCACACCTCGAGATCATTTTTTATTTCGACCAGGTAGCAGATGATAAAATAGTTTATTCAGGCAGGCCACGCGGCAATCCTGAATACCCGGTCATGGGTATCTTTTGCCAGCGCAAAAAAGACAGGCCCAATAAAATAGGGTTGTGTACCGTAGAACTGTTGGAACATACCGGCAGTACCATAAAAGTAAAAGGCCTTGATGCCATAGATGGTACACCGGTGCTCGATATAAAGCCGGTATTCAGAGAATTCCAGCCGAAGGGAAACATCACACAACCCGAGTGGGCAGGGGACCTGATGAAAAACTACTGGTAGTTGTGCTGAATGATATGCTTCGAACTCTTTCAAAAATCTGGCACGGTTTGTGATTGATAATTGAAAATAATAGCTTTGAAATTATATCGTAAGTATCTTTTTTTTGCATCCTGTTTTTTGTTTTCCCTACCGGTTTATGCCCAGGTATCCAATAAGGATTACAATGAGTTTTATTTATGTGATGGGCTGCTTTCTTACGATCAATTTGCCGGCATTTTGGGGCAAATGACTAATGCTGCGGGTATCATGTCCTTTCCATCAAATATTTCAGGTGCGGCATTCCTTACTTACAGGCATTATTTTTCAGAAACAGCAGCTTTGGGCATTACCCTTGGTATGGATAATCAAAAAGGAGACCTTTCGTATGGTAAGGAGGGGGTAAATGGGAATATGGGGAATAATGGATATGGGCCATCCGGCTATTATAAAAGGGAGGTCTATACGGGTGCGGTGGAATTGCTGGCAAACTATCGTGCAGGAAATAGGGTAAGGGCATATGCTTACCTTGGCGCCGGATATACGAGTACAAAGGTTACTTTCAATTTTTTCAGCAATATCACCGATCAGGGTTATTTCTATGGCACTCCATCCAGCCTTTTTCTTAAACAAAATACCACAGTTGATTTCAGCCATTTAAATTTCCAGGTTACCCCAATTGGTTTCAGCACGGGAAAAGATTTAACAGCTTTTATTGAGTTTGGTTTTGGATATAAAGGAATGATAAGTGGGGGCGTATCATACAGGTTCAGTAAACACAAACCTAATCCTCCCTTGTCTGAACATGTAAATAATGAATCTATTGATGGAATGGTTGTTATTCCATTAAATTTCCCTTTGGATAGCAGTTTTAAAGACCTTGGTGAGATCAAAGCAAAAAAAATTAAGGATAAAATTGACAATGATTTCAGCATCCAGCTTAAAAATTTTACGGACATTGCAAAAGAAAGAAATAGTAATGCTTTTCGCATTAAGGAAATGTTGCCTCCAGCCCGGCATAACGTTTATGATATTCGTGGTGAGGCTTATTATGCAGGTAACTTAGAAAAATTAAAAACAGAAATTGAGGCCAAAAGAGATGATTCCTTTAAAAGTGAAAAATGCGCATTCCTTGTAGTTTATTGTCCCGAAGCCTATAAGAAACTACCTCCTGTTTTGTTGCACATTAACGACACTAATAAACTGCTCATTGATCAAGGTACAACCTGTTTTTTTAAAATCAAAGAGGAAGGCGAAATAGTAATTGCAACGGACTATAGCAGGATAATACTGGATACAAGATTCGGCAATTATTATTATGTCAGGCTAAATAGCAAACCAAACCGTTCCAGCCTTACTTTAGTAGATCAGGTTCAGGGGGAAGTGGAGAATAGTTTTATTGGCAAAGATTATTTCTATAATATCGAAAGTGATATTTTACTGTCGAGCAAAATTAGTCAACACGAACGTTTAGAAAAGCCTGTTGCTACAAACAGTAATAAACCAGTGGTTTTTATTCCCGTTAATTATGAGATTGACAGTAGTTGGAAGTATCTTGGTAATGTAAATTCCGGTACACCGGCCGACGAGCCGGACCTAAGCCTCGGGTATCAGTTAAATACTATTGCCGGCAATGCTATAGAGGATAGTGCTAATATTGTTAAAATATCACGTATAAAAAAATTGAATGACAACAATTGTTATTGGCTAAAAGGAAAAGAGTGGTACTCAAAGAATACAGACCAGGTCAAAGCTGCGGTTGAAAGAAAATTTAACGGAGAATTTGGTGATAAGAACTATGCTTATATCGTTGTATATCGCCCTGATGACCTTCCCCCGGTGTTGTTTAGTAAGAAGTGCTCAATTCTCATTAATGATAGTGCTGAATCAGTGATCAGCAAGCACACAAAATTTATTTTCAGGATTCCAACACAGGGTAATGTAAAGATAGCATTGACAAAACACAGGAGCATAAACTTAATCGTTAGAAAAGGAAACGCATATTACCTTAAAGTCAAGGTATTAAAGAAGAGCCGTACCATCGAACAGGTTGAGAATGATTATGGGGAAATAGAAAGTAATACATTGTCTGATGTGAAGATAGTTGATCTGTAAGTGGCTTTTTTGATTTATGGCAGCTTACCCCGGCTGATTACAATCTTATTTACCGGCCCAAATTCCCGTTTCCTAATGCCATAATTACTATATTTGTGCCGATCCAATCTCTGAGAAAAAGAAATGCAATTAGCACAACGATTGAACTCTGTAACAGAGCCGCAGACGATAAAGATGGCCAAGCTGAGCCGCGAACTGAAAGCAAAGGGTATCAACATTGTTGATCTGAGCATTGGCGAGCCTGACTTCAAAACACCCGAACATATCTGTAATGCCGCCATTAAGGCAATAAATGAGGGCTATACCAAGTACCCGCCGGTGGCAGGTTTCCCCGAATTGCTGGAAGCCATCAGCATCAAACTGAAAAGGGATAATAACCTGGAATATGCCACCAATGAGATCATCGTATCCACAGGCGCGAAGCAATCGCTGTATAATGCCGTTATGAGCCTTGTGGACCCCGGCGATGAGGTGATCATCCCCACGCCATTCTGGGTTACCTATGCCTCACAGGTGCAACTGGTCGGCGGAATAGTGAAATATGTGCATTGTGGTATTGAAAATGATTTCAAAATCACACCCGAACAGTTAGAGGTCGCTGTCAGTTCAAAAACCAGGTTGTTCATTTATTCATCGCCCTGCAACCCTACCGGCAGTTTTTATACCAAAGAAGAACTCGCAGGGCTGGCCGAAGTATTTAAAAGGCACCCGCAGATAACCATCATCAGCGACGAGATATACGAATACATCAACTACACCGGCAGGCACGAAAGTATTGCACAATTTGAGGAGTTAAAGAGCAGGGTAGTAGTTATCAATGGTATGTCGAAAGGCTTCGCCATGACCGGCTGGCGGATAGGCTATATGGCAGCGCCCAGGGCATTGGCACAGGCTTGCGAAAGGCTGCAGGGGCAATCCACTTCCGGCGCTAACTCTATTGCGCAGCGCGCGTCTATAACCGCTTTACTTGGCGACCTCGCGCCAACCTATAAAATGACAGAAGCATTCAAACAGCGCCGTGATTACGTTATAGGCGCTTTGAAAAAAATGCCCGGCGTAAAAAGCAACCAGCCCGAAGGCGCATTTTACGCTTTCCCTGATATCAGCTCATTTTTCGGGAAACACTATGGCGATTCCGTCATCAGTAATGCCGAAGATATGAGCATGTACCTGCTCCATGAGGCCCATGTAGCCAGCGTATGCGGCAGTGCATTTGGCGATAATAACTGTATCCGCCTCTCCTTTGCCACCTCTATGACCAACCTTATGGAAGCCATGAACAGGATAGCAGAAGCATTAAAACGTCTCGGCTGATAAAGTCTATTTGCGCTTATTCCTTTTGTGCAACACCCTTACCGAGTCCCGGTTTTTCTGTGGTACCGGTACGGGCGCTGGTAAGATTGCCGGAGGGGTTGCAGGTAGGGCTTGTGGTGTTTTTTGTTCCCGTATTATTATCGGAAGGATGCCTGCATAGGCGGTATCCAGCTTTTCAGGGTGGTCCCGGTACCAGTTATAGCTTTCGCTGAATTGTTCTTCCGTGATCTTATAATGATCCAGGATAGCTTTATAATAAACCGAAAGCGAATCGAAATTTTTGGCACCCTTCCTGTGTACGCTGTCTTTTACAATAGTGCTGTATGATTCAGCCAGGTTCACGTCCATCAATACCTGCTGCATCACCTTTGGCGGTAAATGATAGCCACCATCCCCGTCATTTTTTTTACATGAAAGAACCAGTAATAACATAAAAACGGGCAACAAAATTTTCATAGTATTCAATAAAATTATTCAGATGAAACTACAGGATCGCCAGCCATTTTCAAAACTGCACATCCCCCAATCCGCACATTTCCAAATCTTCAAATTACTTCAGGTTATTGTATTTCGCCGCATTCGGCACGTCCATTGCGGTAAGTAAGGTAATATATTCGGGTCGTTCCTGCCTGGGGGCCTGTGCCAGCAAATGCAGGAATTCTTCCCCTTTGGCATTAAAGATAAACTGTATTAAAATAGAACTGGGGTTCTCTTTGTTTACATTATACAGCTTTTTCAGGTTCACTAATATCCGGGTACGTGATTCAGTAGGTTTGGCATACATGCTGTCCAGCCCTTCCCGGTGCATCGTGTACCAGAAGCTGCGCACATCGCCAAAACGGGAATTGAGCAACTGGTCAATGATCCAATACCTGTTGTGGGTGCTTTCCACTGCTTTCCATCCCGTGATCGCTTTGCCTTCGGGCGCGTTATTCACAATATTCAGTGCTTTTTTCAGGAATGGTGTGCCGCCTTCGGGCGAAAAACTATCGTAATCCAGCGCCAGCGTTAAATAGGCATAATAGGCTATTATTGCCGTCAGGTTGGCGGTCATAGGGTCTGTGCCCGATACCTGGTTATCATCAAAATTCAGTTGGTTGAACTGGTTAAAATGAAAAGCGACATCCTTATCGACATAATTGATCAAAGTGGACGTATAAGTGGAATTATAAACCGGCCTCGTGGCCTGGATACTGATCGTTGCCCCATAGGCGTCAACATCGCCATTCAGGTTATTGCTTGTAAGGTTGATGAGTATATTGCAGTCTATTTTTTCTGCCGGGGCAAAGTCATCATTCGTCCATTTATGCGAATTCATGAATTCATTCAGCGATTTCTGCATATTATTAAACACCGATGGGTCCACACCGGTTATCTTATCATGCATCAGGGTAATCTTGCAATTGAACTCCTGCGCCCAGCCTGTATGCACTGCTGCACAGAGCAAAATAACACTAAGCAGTCTCTTTGGCATGGCGTAATTTTATAATGTTATCAATAATCACTTCAGCCGTATTTGCCTTGCTTTGCAGGGGCAATGCCACAGTAGCGCCCCCGCGTATCAGTAAAGTAATTTTATTCGTATCATGCCCGAAACCCGCCCCTTTGTCCTTCAGCGAATTCAGCGCTATCATATCCGCGTTTTTCTCTTTCAGTTTTCCCCATGCGTGTTCCAGTTCATGGTCGGTCTCCAATGCAAAACCAACTAACGTTTGCCACGGCTCTTTTATTTTACCAAGACTGGCTAAAATGTCCTTATTTTTGGTCAGCGCCAGCGTCATTTCCCCCTCGCCTTTCTTTATCTTTTCCTTTGCCTGTACTAATGGGCGGAAATCGGCCACGGCTGCAGCAAGCACTGCA
>Ga0302185_10001926_pt1 | contig 14030 bp, 9 predicted proteins | sample II_Bog_E1_1_FD_200231 | JGI IMG/M metagenome (GOLD analysis project Ga0302185, IMG submission 200231) | Peat permafrost microbial communities from Stordalen Mire near Abisko, Sweden - II_Bog_E1_2 | ecosystem: Environmental > Terrestrial > Soil > Wetlands > Peat | place: Sweden: Abisko, Stordalen... | reverse complement strand
AAAGACGCCGGAGACAACTGCTGACCAAAATGAGCCGGAACGGACAGATGATGCACACCAACAAAAAGCCGAAATAACAGAACCAGGCAATATACCTGCGGTAATAACAGAAGAACCCCAAGCTAAAACTGAATTATCGCAGCCGGTAACAATACCGGAGGAGAATGATGCAGCGATATCCGCTGGCGAACCAGAGGAAATTATAGCGCAGGTAGCCGAGGAGCCACAACCAGCAGCCATAACTGAAGAGGAGCCTACTTACATACCAGCCAGCGAACAGACGGATAATGAAGTGCCGGAAGAAAAACCTGTAACTGAACAAACTCAGGAAGCAGTAGCGGCCGAAGAAACGATTGTGGAGAAGGCAAAAAAAGAACCGAAACAAAAAAAGACCGTAAATAAACAACCCATTGCCGAAGCACCACGACAAGAGGGTGAGGAAGAGGAAAGTGTTACAGTGAATAAAAAGCCGGTACAAGCTAACTTACCGGAAGACTGGGAGGGAGACAAACAATATTATTCGATAGGTGAAGTTGCAGCGCTGTTCAAAGTAAAAACATCACACATCCGTTTTTGGACGAATGAATTTAAATTGAAGGTCCGCACCAACCGGAAAGGGGACAGATTATATACCCCGGCGCAAATAAAAGAATTGCGCGCCATACACCACCTGGTGAAAGAGCGCGGGTTTACCCTTTCGGGTGCGAAAGCGAAAATGAAAACACAGAACAAAATGGACGTTGAAACCATAGACCTGAAACAATCGCTGATACAACTAAGAAGCAAACTCCTCACGATTAAGAACCAGCTTAAGTAACAGCCCTTTTCTGAAAGCACGCCAAGATGAAAAAAATACTTTTAGCACTGATTTTGATGATGAACATAAATGCCGAAGCGCAGACCCCATCCTATACTACATCGAAAGACAGTGTAGACGGTGGGTTGATATTTAATGGCCCGATCACATTTAATGATCTTGGCAAGGAACCAACATTTACGTGGTACAAAGCCAGCCTGGAAATATACAAGCCGTATGAAAATGTAGAACAATATCTTAAAACATATTTGCCGGAGTATTCCCTGGTAATATTTATGGGCACATGGTGCGATGATTCACATTACCTGATCCCGAGGTTGGAAAAAGTGCTGCAAACAATAAATTATCCTGATTCAAAAATAACCATGTATGGAGTAGACCGCGCCAAGAACACAAAAAATGGTGAAGACAAAACATACGGTATCACTTTAGTGCCCACGATAATTTTATTTAAGGACGGCAAAGAAATAGGCAGGATCACAGAGACAGTGAAAAAAAGTATAGAAGAGGACCTGGCCGAAATTATCAGTTATCCCCCCACACATTAAAACAGGCGCTTGCCCGGAAATTATAAATTCATTTATGGAATTAGCAGAACATTTATCCATTGATCGCTTAAAGAAAGACTATGCTGATAAAATAGCTTTATCGGCAGCAGCAAAAAATCGCATTGCACATAACCGGGAATTCCTGGATAATGTATTAAGATCGGGTAATACTTATTATGGTATCAATACCGGTTTTGGCTCGCTGTGCAATGTGCGCATACAAGACCATGAACTGGAACAACTACAGGAAAACCTGGTGTGCTCTCATGCCTGCGGCATGGGTGATGAAGTGCCGGAAGAAATAGTGCGCCTGATGTTACTGCTGAAAGTAAATGGCCTGGGCCAGGGATACAGCGGGGTGAGAACAGAGATCGTGCAGCGGCTCGTTGATTTTTATAATTTGGGTATTCATCCGGTGGTATATGAGCTGGGTTCGCTCGGGGCTTCAGGAGACCTGGCACCGCTGGCGCATATGTGCATGCCCATTTTTGGTAAAGGGACAGTAACATACAAGGGAGTAAAAATGCCCGCTGCGGAAGCCCTGCAAAAAACAGGACTGAAACCTATACCACTTGCTGCAAAGGAAGGCCTGGCCTTGCTGAATGGCACACAGTTCATGAGCTCTTATTCTTCATGGGCGTTGATGGAATCTAAACGGCTGTTGGTTTGGGCAGATGTGATCGGTGCAATGTCGGCTGATGCTTTTATGGCAAAGGACGAACCATTCAAACATCCCATACACCGGGTGCGCCCTCATAAAGGACAAATAGCAACTGCCGAGCGGATATTAAATTTATTATCGGGGAGCGATATACAAAGATTACATAAAGAGCAAGTGCAGGATCCGTATTCTTTCCGTTGCATGCCACAGGTGCATGGCGCCACAAAAGATGTGGTGGATACGGTATCAAATGTTTTAGAGATAGAGATCAATTCGGTAACAGATAACCCTATAGTATTTCATGATGAGGATGCGATAATGAGCGGCGGGAATTTTCATGGCCAACCACTGGCGCTGCATGCAGATTTCCTTGCAATAGCGATGGCTGAACTGGCAAATATTTCTGAACGCAGAACTTATTTACTGGTAAGCGGCCAGCGGGGGTTGCCCGCGTTCCTCGCCCCAAATGCCGGGCTCAATAGCGGGTTTATGATAGCCCAGTATACGGCCGCGGCCATAGTGAGCCAGAACAAACAATACTGCACACCGGCATCGGTGGATAGTATTGTAAGTAGTAACGGACAGGAAGATCATGTGAGTATGGGCGCGAATGCAGTAACGAAATTGCGGAAAGTGATACAGAATGTGCAGCGCGTATTAGCCATTGAATTGCTCACGGCTGCACAAGCACTGGACTTGCGCCGCCCATATAAATCATCGCCTGTGCTTGAAAATATCTGGAATGAATTTAGAAAAGAGATCACCTTTATGCCCAATGATGAAATACTACATGATAAACTTGTAGCAGCAGAAAGATTTTTGGACAGGGAACCGATGATTTAGTTTTATTCCAAGTGAGGGTTATGGAGCAGCAAACCAACTATATCGTTTTTCAGTGCTATGGAAATGAAAGTATTTTCCATGAGTGTACTTATGCGCTCTTATCTTTATCACGTTTATATCCGGCCGGCGAATTAAAGAATACAGAGATATGGATATATACCGATAACCCGGGATGGTTCAGCTCATTCAAAAATTGCCCACTGCCATTGCATTACCGGCAGGTAGATGAAAAAATTATACAGCAATGGAAAGGTGCTATAAATTTTGTGCATAGGGTAAAAGTTGAGGTGCTCAAAGATTTTGCAACAAACAGGAAGGGAAATATCCTGTACCTGGATTGCGACATCGTGATCACGCACCCGATAGACCAGCTGCTAAAAAATATAAATTCCGGCCAGCTATATATGCACGTAATGGAAGGGCTTGTGAGTGACCGTGGCAATAAAGTATTGGCAAAGCTAAACGACCATTACAAAAACAAGTCGCCTTTAAAAATAAAAGATAAACCGGTGCATGAGTTTGCCATGTGGAATGCCGGGGTGCTTGGTTTCAACACAAAATACAATTACATACTCGATGAGGTCTTAGCATTCACTGATGCTGAATATCAAAAATTCCCGAAACACGTTATTGAGCAGTTTGCTTTTTCCATATATTTTCAGCAGGCCGGACAGGTCAAAGCAGCGGCACCGTATATATTTCATTATTGGAACCTGAAAGAAGCGCGTAATACTTTATCATCTTTCTTCGGTCGTTTTAAAGATAGTAGTTGGGATGAACTTACCCGTTACAGCACAGTGTTGCAAATGCACACACTGATGCAGGAAAAAGCAAATTTTTATCGCAACAGAAGTTTACTTGCCAGTATGAGCAACAAAAAATGGCTCCCCGGGAAACAAGACTGGGATGAACTGGTAAAGCAGTTGTAAAGAATTCGATGGAAAAGGCCCTTTAGGGGGCTGGGGGCGTTAATAATTTCACGATCGTATCTATGGCAGCCTGGTTACCGGCATTATAAACGGAATACGAGATATCCTGCTTCTCTTGTTGTGTGAGATGAAAATTCAATGCTGCAGTTCTATTGGCTTCCCTGGGTATGTATTCAAGTGTTATGTACCGCAGTTTCCCCTTAAAGTTTTGGTTTTCCAGATCTTCATAAATAGTCTGCGAATAAGACTGAAATGCTTCCCATTTATTTTGTATCACAAACACCGGGTCAACGATCATATTGCCCAAGGAGGATGACTGGTCGGATGGTGAGATCACAGTATTTTCCCGGGTGTCGCGTATATCCAGGAAAATTATTTCCCGAGTGTTTTCGCGTAGCCAGTCACGCAGCACATATAAATATCTGCTGGCCACTTCTGCCCCGAAGTTATCGCGCAACCCTGCATCCATAATATCCATGTTAGGCTGGCTGGGCAATTTTACCACAGGCAGGATGTATGGGAATGTTGCATTCATGCGCAGCGCCGTTGCTATGCGCAAATTGTAAGGATCCTGGTTTGCAAAAAATGCTGCGAAATCTATGGCATCTATTGGGGGCATGGGATATTTAAGGGAATACTCCGGCTGTGTTAAATAGCCCACGGGCAGGTTAGAGATCATGAGGCGCCTGCCATCGTTTACTATAGTACCGTTTATGATAAGTAGTGGGATATCGCCATTGGCTTCGCGGGTTTTATAATACCCAATGTTTTTATCCATCAGGCTATCGGTGTTCCTTATCAGCTCTTGCTCCATGGCATAGCCCCGGTCGCGGGTATATTTGTATCCTGATATTTTCACCCTGTTAAAAGGAGAGATAAGATCAACACTCGCAAACGAAAAGATAATCGCATTGAGCAGGTCCTTACCTATGTTCCGTTGGTACTTCGTGAGATAGGGGTTTTGCAAAAGCCCTTGATGGTATGCATCATGCAGGTTACGCCAATAAGCAGCCCCTATCATGCCGCCTGATGCACCTGTGACAAGTGTGGTATTTTTAAACAGCCTGCCATTGGTCATACTGTCTATATATTGCAATGTGCGGAAACTCCAGTAAGCCGACCGGCTGCCACCACCACTTACCGTAACCACCACGATAGGTGGCCTGGAAGAATCGACGGTGTTCTTATTTTTCCAGAGGTCCAACCTATGCTCTTCGGTTTTTTTATCAGCCTCAAACCGTTCAGTGGTAAACAAAGCATGCACATGCTCATAATCATATATGGGCCCATTGCCTCCTTGAGTGTGGTAGTTGAGCCCGTATGCTACGCTTCGCAGATCGAAAAAATTAAATTTCACCATCACCGTAAGGAGCACTACAAATATGATCCAGCCTATCGCCTCCCAGCTTTTCATAAAATATTTGAAAGCACCCACTATGCCCATTACTATGGAGAACAATAACAGGAAGCCGCCGCCGGCCGGGATCCTCAACAATGGCCGCTCCATGAATATACCCATGATGAGCAGCATGATGTAAGCGATCATGGTGGCAAAAATGACATTGCGGTGATGCCGCCGTAATACGGTATTCATGACACGTGGATGAAAAGGCTCCAGGTCTGAGTTGCGCTCAATTTTTAATTTGCCCGAAATATATGATTGGGCCGGGAGTATATCCAGCTCATAGTCCAGCGAATCATAAGGTATGATCTCCCGTATGCGGGCGGGATTAGTGATGGTGGTTAAAAGAGATTTGAAAAAATCCCTGCTTACGCGGAAAAAATAAGCAAAGGAAATAAAAACCACCAACGCCATGCCCAGGTAGAAACCCAGTTGCAACAGCGCAATGGTTTTTAAAGGCGCATGCTCGTTATGCCACTGGAACTGAATGCTCTTCATGGAATAAAAATCAAGAAAGACAATCGGGATAATTGAATTATTGTAACAATAAACAACGAAAGCATGACGGGTGGCCCCCATATAAGGCATACGCTTGCTGTGGATGATGAATGTGGTAATGTGCCACATCATGATAAACACACAGGTAGCCCCGCCCAGCAGCATCATACTTAAAAAACTGATCTTACCTAAATATTCCGGAGCGAGAAAAAGCGAAGATGCCCCAAAATGAGATGCGAACCTGCCGGCAACGGCAAGAAACAAGATAACCCAGAAAAGGAGCAGAAACTGGTATTTGCGAAAATGCAGTAGCAACAACTGTACCGGCAAAAAATAGTATATGTTGTTTAATACCTTTTTCATTTAACATGTTAAGCTACATAAAATTTTCCGATAACGATAGATGATTTATATCTTTGCCCTGCTATGGCATCCTTACAGGAGCAAATAAATATATACGAACAGGAAATAAACGCCTTCCAACCAACCGACGCTGCGGACCTCGAAAACTACCGGGTTAAGTTTCTCGGCACCAAGGGTATTGTAAAGCTGCTATCGGGCGAAATGAAGAGTGTGCCCCCCGAGTTTCGCAAAGAAGCGGGGCAACTACTCAATGCATTTAAGCAACTGGCCGAAGGAAAATATGAATCTTTTAAGGACCTGCAACAATCAGGTGCTAAGAAAGACAAGGCTGTAGATATTACGTTGCCCGGCACGCCGCTGCCCATAGGTACAAGGCACCCGCTGCGCATAATAGAAAACAAGATCGTTTCCATATTTGAAAAAATAGGTTTTTCTGTAGCTACCGGCCCGGAGATAGAAGATGACTGGCACAACTTCACATCGCTGAATATGCCCGAGCATCATCCTGCCCGCGACATGCAGGATACATTTTACGTGTCCCAAAACCCGGATTGGGTGCTGCGCACGCACACATCATCTGTTCAGGCCCGTATACTTGAAACACAACCTTTGCCGGTGCGTGTTATTTGCCCGGGCAGGGTATACCGCAACGAGACCATATCTGCCCGTGCGCATTGTTTCTTTCACCAGTGCGAAGGACTGTATGTAGATAAAAATGTATCTTTCGCAGATCTGAAACAAACACTTTATTATTTCGTTACAGAAATGTTTGGTGCAGATACTAAGGTCCGTTTCCGCCCTTCATATTTCCCTTTCACAGAGCCAAGTGCCGAAATGGATATTTCCTGTACGGTTTGTGGTGGCAGCGGTTGCAACCTGTGCAAGCATACCGGCTGGGTGGAGATACTGGGCTGCGGAATGGTTCACCCGAATATGCTGCGCAACTTCAATATTGATCCGGAGGTTTATACCGGTTTCGCATTTGGTATGGGCGTGGAGCGCATCACACAGGTGAAATTCCAGGTCAATGATCTGCGCTTGTACTCGCAGAATGATGTACGGTTTTTAAGACAGTTCCAGGCATTGTAACCATATTTATTTATTATCTTTGTTTTAGGTCGCTTCGGGCTTTGATTTGTTTGAACCTTATACAACAAGTCAACAAAAAAGAAGACTACTGCCAATTTTTATAAATTAAATATCAAATGAGTACAACTAATTCATATCAAAAAACGCACAAGGAGGGTCCATCGATTTTTGCATTGTTAGTTGATGATATTAAGAAGATGAGTGAACCGGAACAAAAGCTGTTATGGATACAGATCAATAAAGAAAAATTATCCTCTTTTGCAAAAAAGTTGGACGAATCAGTTTTGCCTCACAACTTTTCAAGTAGTGAAATTGACGATCTTATAAATGAAGCGCAAAAACATGGCCGTAAAAAGAAAAGTTAAGCGCTTTGTTATTGACGTTAATACCTATGTCACAATTTTTATTAACCGTGAAATAGATTGGCTGGCGAAATACATTTTCCAAAATAAAATTGAGATATTTGTTGACCATCTTCTTATTGCCGAATTAGCCCGGGTTTTAGAATATCCGAAAATTAAAAAAATTCTGCCTTTAGAATCTATTTTGTACATCAGTTTTGTGCAGATGATCAGCACAGAAATCATTTCAAAACCATCTACTACACAAAGCCCTGACCCTGATGACAAATACTTATTCGATATCGCCATAACTGCAAATGTCAAATTACTCGTAACCGGAGATAAAGCTCTATTGAACTGGAGCGACTCGCCTATTGAAACGATTTCCCTTTCCTTATTTAAAGAACTATTTTAGATATAAAAAAATGATCTTAGTAACAGGCGCCAGTGGTTTTCTTGGTCAGCACCTCGTGCGGAATTTATCCGCTCAGGGGCTGCAAGTACGTGCCTTGTATCATACCCATCCGCCGGCACAAGAGCTGAAAGCCTTGCCGGGCATAGAATGGATGTGTTGTGACCTACTGGATATTTTTGAAGTGGAGGAGGCCATGCAGGATGTGTCTGATGTTTATCATTGCGCCGCTATAGTCTCTTTCGATCGGCGCCAGCACGGTAAAATGCTCCATTTTAATCCCGAAAGTACCACCAATGTTGTGAACCAGGCAATATCGCAGGGCATCCGCAAATTGGTGCATGTGAGTTCTGTCGCTGCTTTGGGTAGAACCGGTGATGAAACCAAGGAGATAAATGAAGAAACGGAATGGGAGGAGAGCAAGTATAATTCTACTTATGCGCTAAGTAAATTTCTTGCCGAAATGGAAGTATGGCGGGGTATAGGTGAAGGGCTCAATGCCGTGATAGTAAACCCCGGTGTAATCCTGGGCCCCGGCAGTGGGCATGATCTTTCCACGCAGCTGATGAAAATCGTGTACCGCGAATTTCCCTTTTACTCAAAGGGTATTACCTCATGGGTAGATGTAAAAGATGTGACCAATGCCATGACCATGCTTATGGCGTCAGATGTAGAAGCAGAGCGGTTTATCATCAGTAACGGCAATTTCTCCTATATGGAGATATTTACTATTATGGCGAAGGCCTTGGGAAAGAAGCCTCCCCGTTTTGCAGTCAATTCATTAATGGCGGCCATTGGCTGGAGGCTGAGTGCGCTGAAGAGTGCATTATCCGGTTCAAAGAGCCTGATCACAAAAGAAACGGCAAATAATGCAAATTCCAGGTCTTTCTATAGCAACCATAAGTTGCTGAGCGCCTTGCCTGCTTTTTCTTATACCCCGCTCCCTGATTCAATACAGCTCATGGCACGGTCTTTTCGTGATAGCAGATAGTACAATTTCAATAAAAAGTAATTTTTTTTCGTTATTTACAAAAACAGTTGTAAACTTGCAGTAAGGAAACAATATTTGTTCCAGCCTTCATCTGTTTTTCAGAAAATTCCCAAAGTTATTAATCAATAGAAGCTCATAGAAATTTCACGATACACCTTATTTGTTTTAAAATAATTATTCAGAAAAAAAACACGCATGCCTTACGACATTTCGCAATTAAATGATATGCTCATTCCCGAACTGGTAGATGTAGCAGACTCATTAAAAATCCAAAACGCCCGTTCTCTCGACAAGCCAGCGCTCGTCTCCAGGATCATAGAACAGCAGACGGGTGCGGGCGATGATAAACCCAAAAAACCCCGCGGCCGTAAACAAAAAGAAGAAACAACCCGCGAACCGGAAATAACTGCAGATAGTGCTGCTGAGAAAAAAGAAATGAAACATTTGCAGAGTTCAGATGAGTTTAAAGAAGCAGCCGGTGATAAAAAGGGAATGAAGCATTTACAAACACCGGATGAACATAAAAGCGCAAATAATGACAGGAAGCCCCGCCTTCGCAAGCCAAAAGAAGAAATGGGACCCCTGCCTACCGTTTTTGAACCAATAGTAAGGCCGGAAATAAAAAGGCCCGAAGTTAAAAAAGAACCCACACCACCGAAAGAATATACGCCGGTAGAAAATAAGAATACCAATACCACGCTGTCGCCTAACGATAACCAACCCCAGGAAGCAAGCGGCATTACAATGCCTACCGAATCTCCGGAAGTGCAACCACCACAACAGGCAGAAACCGAACCTGAAAAACCAGCTCAACAGCCACACCAACCATATAACAGGCCTCCCCGCCGCGAAGAAAAACCGCAAAGTAATTTCAACCTCGAGTTTGAAGGCATTGTGGCCAGCGAAGGTGTATTGGAAATGATGCCGGATGGTTATGGCTTCCTGCGCAGCAGTGATTACAACTACCTCAGTTCACCCGATGATATTTATGTATCACCATCGCAAATAAAATTATTCGGCCTCAAAACAGGTGACACTGTAAAAGGAAATGTGCGCCCGCCTAAGGAAGGTGAAAAATATTTCGCCCTCCTGAAAGTGGAGACTATTAATGGAAGGCTCCCCGATGAGATACGCGACCGCGTACCATTTGATTACCTGACTCCTTTGTTCCCGTTTGAGAAATTAAGTCTTACCACTACCGGCAGCAACTACAGCACCCGTATCATGGACCTGTTCACGCCAATAGGCAAAGGCCAGCGTGGCCTTATCGTGGCGCAACCCAAAACCGGTAAAACAATGCTGCTTAAGGAAGTGGCAAATGCAATTGCCCATAACCACCCGGAAATTTATCTCATGATCGTGCTCGTAGATGAGCGCCCCGAGGAAGTTACCGATATGCAGCGCAGCGTTCGTGCAGAGGTTATCGCTTCCACATTTGACGAACCTGCCGATAAACACGTAAAGGTTTCTACCATAGCCCTTCAAAAAGCTAAAAGGCTGGTGGAAGTGGGCCATGACGTAGTAATTCTGCTCGACTCTATTACCCGCCTGGCACGTGCCCACAACACGGTAGCCCCTGCAAGTGGTAAAGTACTGAGCGGTGGTGTGGAAGCAAATGCAATGCAGAAACCAAAACAATTCTTTGGGGCTGCACGTAAAATAGAAAACGGCGGCTCACTTACTATTCTTGCTACAGCGCTTATAGATACCGGCTCCAAAATGGACGAGGTGATCTTTGAAGAATTTAAGGGTACAGGTAATATGGAATTGCAACTGGACCGTAAGCTGGCCAACAAGCGTATATATCCGGCCATAGATATTACTTCATCTTCTACCCGCCGCGATGACCTGCTGCTTGATAAGGATGTGCACAACAAAATGTGGCTCCTCCGCAATCATATATCAGATATGAACACCGATGAGGCTATGCACTTCCTCCTCCAGCAAATGAAGGGCACCAAGAGCAATGAAGAGTTCCTTGCTACAATGAATAAATAATAACCTTACCATAATAAAAAACCCCACGATAGCCTCGTGGGGTTTTCTTTTTCTACCGTTTCCATTATTCTTCCAATGATGCTTTTGTCCTGTCTGTTATCCTCTTTATCCAAGCTTTAAATCTGAAGCTCAGCAAGCACATTACCGGCACCAGTATCAGGGTCAGGAATGTTGCAAAGCTCAATCCATATATCATTGTCCACGCCAGCGGTGCCCAGAAGTCGGCACTATCACCGCCAAAGAATATGTGCGGGTTAAGATGGCTGAATAATGAAGCAAAGTCTATGTTCATGCCCACCGCAAGTGGGATCAAACCCAGTATTGCAGCAATAGCTGTAAGCAGCACGGGCGTCATACGTGTGCGGCCTGCTTCTATTATCGCGTCCATTTCACTCATGCCGTCAGCCAGCATAAGGTCCATGAATTCCACAAGCAGTATCCCGTTTCTCACCACCACACCCGCAAGCGCAACAATGCCTATACCGCTGATGGCGATAGAGAATGGCGTTTTGAATATGCCCAGCCCAAGGAACACACCAAAAAGACTGAAGGCAACTTCGCTCAGGATAATGATGGTCTTGCTGAAGGAGTTGAACAGCAGGATCAGTATCAGGAATATAAGCGCCATTGCTATACCAAAAGCCTTAAGCAGGAAACCTGATGTCTCGGCCTGGTCTTCCTGCTGGCCACCCATCTTGACAACGATGCCGGATGGAGCCTTGAAATTATTGAGCTCGCTCTGCACCGCCGCCACTACTTCATTGGGGTTAAAACCGCTGATCACGTTCGACGACAAACTGATATACCTTTTCTCATTCTTACGTTTGATGCCACCATAAGTGGTAGAATAATATACGTTAGCAAATGCGCTTATAGGCACAGTGCGGATAATACCGCCCATACCCATGTCCCGGTACACAATAGGCAGGTTGCGTATGGCATCTATATCCTGGCGTTGGGTGCCGCTTACGCGAAGCGTCATTGGGTAGTCATCGTTCTGGTCCCTGAAGCGCGATATTTCTGTTCCGAACACCGCTGTTCTCAGGTTGTTCACCACGGTGTAAGTGCTGATACCTTCAGAGTTCATGCGCTCGCGGTCCAGGTCAAAAACGATCTCGGGGTTCTTCGACTGGAAGTCGCTGCGGAGCTCTTCCACGCCACGTATCTGTTTATCATCAATAAAGCGTTTTAGCTTTTCAGATGTGCTCACCAGCGTGTCCAGGTTGTCACCTGTCATTTCTATTACTATAGGTTTTGCCAGCGGCGGGCCGTTACTCTCTTTGTCCACGGTTATTTCGGCACCGGGCACTCCCTTCATAGAGGACCGTATCTTTTCCATGATCTCGGTGGTCGATTCGCCATCGCGTTTAGAGAATTCCTCATAGGCCACGGTTATTTTTCCTTTATTCGGAAAGTCCCCTATTTCACCACTGTTGGGGTCTACGGCGCCTACAGTAACGTTGGCGATCACTGATTTTACCGATTGGTATCTTTTGTGTGTTTTAGTGTCTATCAACGCGCTGTCCACTCTTTTTTCCAGCTGCAGCAACACATCATTAGTGTGCGCCTGGTCTGTACCTACCGGCATGTTCAGGTATACATAAGTAAAGTTAGGCTGCGAATCCGGAAAGAATACCGGGGTAGGACCGTGCACGAGAAACAGCACTATGGAGATGAACAGAACAATGGGCGTAATGATAAACAAAATCAGCTTCGGCCAGTTGAGCGCGCGTTTCAGCCAGCGCGTATACCAATTTTGGAAGGCTGGCCATGCTTTATTCTGAAAGCTGTGTATCCACTTCGCAAACACAAATTTTTCGAGCAGTATGAACAGGTATATGAATACAATAAAGTTCGCGATACCAAACGATTTTCCTAAGTAGAACAACGCAGCTATTGCGAGGAAAATGACCGTCATTACCTTATCCTTCTTGGTAAAGCGGGGCTTATCATTTTCATGGTCAAAGTCATGCGGCTTCATAAAGCTCACCGCAAATACCGGGTTGATGATGTATGCCACCGCCAGAGATGCCAGCAAAGTGATGATCAGTGTTACCGGCAAATAGAAAAGGAAATTACCTATGATACCCGGCCAGAAAGCCAGCGGCACGAAAGGCATAAGCGTAGTAGCTGTGCCTGCCAACACCGGCAGGAACACTTCACCTGTGGCTATTTTGGCTGCCTTCGCTATAGGTATTTTCCCGTTGTCAAAAATACGGTGCGTATTTTCTATCACTACTATAGCATCATCCACGACAATACCCAGTGCCAGCAGGAACGAGAACAACACGATCATGTTCATAGTAAATCCTATGGTGGGGAGAACAAGGAAGGCTATTGCGCAGGAGAGCGGCACAGACATGGCCACAAACAATGCGTTTGTTACACCCATGAAAAACATGAGAATTATGGTAACCAGTATAAAGCCTATGATAATGGTATTGATAAGGTCAGTAAGTGTAGACCTGGTCTTTTCAGACTGGTCACCGGTTACCACTATTTTCAAGTCTTTCGGCAATTCTGTTCCCTGCATTTTCGTCATCAGGTCAGTGATCTTGTCCGATGCTTCTATCAGGTTTTGGCCCTTGGCTTTTATCACATTCAGCGTGATGACGTTAGCGCCGTCCAGGCGGGCATAGCTTTTTTGCTCCTGGAACGAATCAGTTACCTGGGCTATATCTCTCAGGTAAACCGCTTTGCCAGCCTGGCTTTTTATAATAACATTTCCTATCTCCGCTGCGTTTTTAAACTCATTTTTTATACTCAGTATCCTTTTCTGGGTGCCCATTGTCACCTGGCCCGCGGTGGCCGATACGTTTTCCTGGGAAACAGTATTTTGCACATCGCCAAAGGTGATCCCGGCTGCCTGCATTTTATACATGTCCATGTTTATCTGTATCTCCCGGTCCAGCGCGCCCACAATGTCCACGCGCTTTATCTCCTTCATCGCCTCAATATTGTCCTTGATGCGGTCGGCATATTTTTTCAGCCTGTTCAGGTCATAGTTGCCTGAGATGTTCACATTTAATATCGGCACTTCAGAGAGATCTATATCCTTTACCTCTGGTTGGTTGGGCAGGTTTTTTGGCAGGTCTGTTTTTGCTTTGTCCACCGCGTCTTTCACATCCTGCTTGGCTT
>Ga0302185_10001923_pt1 | contig 14049 bp, 17 predicted proteins | sample II_Bog_E1_1_FD_200231 | JGI IMG/M metagenome (GOLD analysis project Ga0302185, IMG submission 200231) | Peat permafrost microbial communities from Stordalen Mire near Abisko, Sweden - II_Bog_E1_2 | ecosystem: Environmental > Terrestrial > Soil > Wetlands > Peat | place: Sweden: Abisko... | reverse complement strand
ATAGTAAATAATTTTTGTTCTTTTTTTGGATCGGTAGTTCAGTTGGTTAGAATGCCGCCCTCTTGGTGGATTTGATTGGTGTATAGTAAATAATTTTTGTTCTTTTTTTTGGATCGGTAGTTCAGTTGGTTAGAATGCCGCCCTCTCGGTTGATTTGATTGGTGTATAGTAAATAATTTTTGTTCTTTTTTTGGATCGGTAGTTCAGTTGGTTAGAATGCCGCCCTGTCACGGCGGAGGTCGCGGGTTCGAGTCCCGTCCGGTCCGCAAAAGCTTCACTCAAAAGGTGGGGCTTTTTGTATTTTATGGTAGTTCTGATGGTTGGGATATAACCTCCCGGCAGAGGTCACGGGTTCGGGTACCCCGGTCCGCACAACAGCTTCACTCAAAAGGCGGAGTTTTTTGCATTTTATGGTAGTTCTGATCATAGTTGCTATAAACGATATGAAATTTGTTTCTGAAATAATGTGTTTTCTTTATGCCTTTCTTATTTTCGCATTTATAAAAGGGCATCACAGATGAAGCGTTTTATTTTTCTGCTGTTTTTTATTGCTTGTAATCATGCTTCCGGGCAACCATTGCACAAGCCTTATGCCGAACAACAAAGCTATTTAGACTCCTTCAAAAACGTTATCTATAATGTTGATTTAGCAGAAGCAACAGACAAAATAAATGCCGCTGAGAAATGGGCTTCAAGCCATGGAGACGCGGCGCTTGCAGGAGAACTCGAAATAATTATAGATAGAAAAAGATTCACAAGCAACCTGGATAGTACCATAGAAAGAAGCCTGGAACGGCTTATCTCATCTGCTGAGAAAAATAAATTTGAATTCCTGGAAGCGGATGCCCTGCAAGCGTTTGGCGAATATTGGAGAAGCATTCGCAAAAACAGCCATGGATTGGAAAACTATGTTGAAGCATATAATATATATAACAAATGGACTTTGGCTGAATTTCCACAAAAACAGTCTTATCTGTATTTGCTTGGCGGTGCTTATTTCGGTAATGAAGATTATGATAATGCAATTAAGTATTTCAGAGAAGCTTTAAATACAAAGAAAATAGAAAACACCAATTTAGACCTTTTCAATACTATATATAATTCAATCGGGTTATGTTATAGAAATCTCAATAAATATGATACGGCTGAATGGTATTTCCAGGTATTATATGATAGTGCAGAAAAGCGTAAAGATATAGCGTGGGAGGGTATAGCTGCGGGTAATATCGGCAATATTTTTTTTCACGAAAAAAAATATGCTGAAGCAATACCTATGCTGGAGCAGGATATAAACCTGGGACTTGTTACCACCCAGGTAAAAAGTGCGGTAGGATCAATGTATGTGCTTTCAATGGTTTATTTTTATCAGAATGATGTTAATAAATCAGAAGAACTATTAAAGAAAGCGCTTAATATAAGCGAAAGCTCAGGTTTCTGGCCAGATTACATATTGGAGGATGAAATATATACCCAGTTATCCAAAGTATATGCCGTAAAAAATGACATCAGAAGCGCCTATTTATATGCTGATTCGGCGTTAACTGCTAAAGACAGTGTTTTGGCGGCGCACAATGCCCTGAGCATTGCAAAGTCGCAGGAAAAAATAGATTACATCAACCATAAGATGGAAACCAGCAAACTGGCCGGCGAGAAGAGCATGCAGGAACTGATACGGAATTGCCTGGTTGCCTGTATATTGATGATCTGCATAATTGGCGTATTGTTCATAAACAGGCAGCGGCTGAAACAGAAAAAGCTGGAAGCTGAAAAGAAAAACGCGGAATCGGATCTTGATATTGCTGCGATGCAATTAGACAATATCAGGCAGAGTGTGCAGGAAAAGAATAAAATCATAGAACATTTCACCAATGAAATAGAACGCCTGAAAACAGGTGAAGAACAACAGGCGGATAATGAGTTGCTTACTCAACTGGAAAGCGCAACTATACTTACTGATGAACAATGGGAAAATTTCAGGGCGCTGTTTGAGAAAGTGCATAAAGGGTTTTTTACCAGCCTGAAGAAGAAAATACCGGATCTTACCCCTGCCGAGATCAGGTTTCTTGCGCTTACCAAACTGAAACTTACCTCAAAGGAAATGGCGTCTATGCTGGGAATTTCCACTAACGCCATACGTATATACCGGCACAGGTTACGCCGTAAACTTGACCTGGATAAGGAAGATATGATAGAGGAACTGGTGCAAAGTATTTGAGTAGAAAGTAATAAGTGCGTGTTATTACAAAAGTGGTTAAAAACCATTAATTTTATATTATGCGGGCCAATACTTCATCGCCAATATTTAATAAACGCATTTTCTGGGACGTTAATTATGAAACATTGGATTTTGATAATAAAGCTGCATTTGCGATCGAAAGGGTTTTTGAGCGTGGAGATGTTCCGGATATCCGTTCTTGCCGGAGATACTATGGCGATGACAAAATCAAGTCTGTACTCATTAATGCAAAATGGCTGCCTCTTTCTACCATTTACCTGGCATGTGCTTTATTTAATAATGAACTAACTGATTACAGATGCTACAATACGGCACAGTTGAACCCTACACACTGGATATATTAAAGGGCCTTATAAAGGTTCCTGAATTAAAGGATTTTTACCTTGTTGGGGGAACTGCCCTCTCATTATATTTTGGCCATCGCAAATCTATTGATCTCGACCTTTTTTCAATAACAGAATTTCAGGCTGATCTGTTAATAGCACCATTGGAAAAAAACTACCCCGGATTTACCTATGCAAACACGCACAACCCGATTGGACGTTTTGCTTTCATTGATGATATAAAAGTGGATTTTGTAAAGCATCACTATTTTCATTTAATTGATACCCCTTTAATAGAAGATGGGATAAGATTAATGAGTATCCCGGATATTATTGCTATGAAGGTAGCAGCAATCATGAAGCGGGTGTGAAAAAGGATTTTTGGGATATTTCCGAATTATTATACCATTATACGATTACTGATTGCATTAATTTCTATAACAAGAAGTATCCCAATCACCAGTTGCTGATTTCTATACCACATGCCTTAACCTATTTTGCTGATGCAGAAGAAAGTGAAGATCCGGTGAGCCTGAAAGGCCAGACATGGAAAAATGTAAAAAAACACATACAGTATAAAGTGAATGAGTATCTGAAATAAAAAATCGGTTTTAAAGGAACTCTCAAAATAATCTGGATATTGAAATTCCCAATCGTATTTTATTGTTTTTGGTAAAGGCAATATAAGCATTAATTTTATCAAAATTCATTTTCAGTTCATTTTCAATACTGAAATGCTTTTGTAACGCCTGCTGAAATGCAATTGTAACCTTTCAGACACATAAGTGTAACGCCTGAAATTTGGATTCCCCACTATGGCGATAGTAGTTTTGCATCATGAAACTCAAGGCATACAACCGCCAAATTTTTTTGGACAAATATAATTTATTAATCTTATCAATTGTAATGATAGCCATAATTTCTATAACAGCCATTTGTATATGGTATGGCCAAAAAAGCCATGAGCTTGAAAATGAAATATACAGATTAAGATAAAAATAAACGATATGAAAAAGACGATTGACAAATTCGCACTGCTTCTTTTCGACTTCATTGCGGCCATAAAAGGATACCGGTTTGTGAAAGTGGCGACCGAAAAAGAATTTAATGAAGCCAATGACATATATAATGAGGAGGGCTTTTCTTTTCCAGAAGACCTGGAAGATGATGTGAAAAAATACAAAGCAGGCACTATCAATTTCATTGCCTATTACAGGAATGAACCGGTTGGTATGGTGAGGCTGGCGGATCCGCGGATTATTAACAGGGCATGGGAGCATTATGGGGTGGATAAAGATGGCCTGCACCATGAGATACAAAGCCTGGTAGTAAGAAAAGAATACCGTGACGGGGCCCAGTTTGTGATGTTAGGCCTGGTGAAAAAATTATACGTTTATTCAATAGGCCAATCAATACGCTCGTGGAGCGCTTGCGGCAAAACCAATGTGTATATGACGATGCGCAGGTATTGCAAGAAAACAGCAGTAATTGATATTGATTTCAAAAGTATAAACCACCCGGTAACACAATATTTATATGCCAACAACATAGTGGAAACATACTTCACCATGGAGGTGGCGTCATTTGTTCCCTGGGAAATATTGAAAAAGTATATAAAGAAAACAGTAAAGAAGTGGGATATACCGGGGTTCATTAAAGAAAGAATAGCAGGCGTAGCGATACTGAAAAGCCTTAGCATACAAAAAAATTAACCTTCGTCACCTTTTATTATCAACCACTAAATTTTTATTTTATGGCACGCAGGATAACAATATTAGGAGCAGGCCTGGTAGGGTCATTGCTGGGTATCCTACTCAGGAAACGGGGGCACGAAGTAACCATCTATGAAGGGAGGCCAGATGCACGGGCCATGCAAACAGGAGGCGGCAGATCCATTAACCTGACCATAAGCGCGCGGGGATGGAAAGCGCTGGAACTTGCAGGCCTCAGATCTGAAATTGAAGCTATCGCCATACCCATGTATGGCCGGTACATGCACCAGGCCGATGGCAACAGAGCCTTTCAGCCATACAGCAAAAATAATGATGCCATATCTTCGGTAAGCCGCAGCGAACTGAATAAAAGACTCATGACACTGGCTGAAGAAAGCGGAGTGAAAATATATTTTGAACATCGCTGCACCAATGTGGATGTGCCTGCAAACATTGCCTGCTTTGAATTGCCCGATAAATCAGAGAAAATGGTACAAGCCGATATTTTGTTTGGCGCAGATGGGGCATTTTCGGCACTGCGCGAAAGCTATAGCCGCATGAGCGGAGTGTATTGCGATAAGAGCAACCTGGAATATGGGTATAAGGAATTGAGCATACTGCCGGGCAATAATAATGAATGGCTGCTCGAAAAAAATGCCCTACATATATGGCCGCGGGGCAGCCATATGCTCATAGCCATGCCGAATACCGACTGTACTTTCACCTGCACGCTGTTTATGCCATTTGAAGGAGCAGTATCTTTTGAGCAATTGAAAAAAGAAGCCGATGTAACAGCTTTTTTTGATGAACAATTTACCGATGCAAAGGCTATGATGCCCGGCCTGGTGAAAGACTTCTTTACCAATCCTGCCTCAACGCTGGTTACCACTCACATCAGTAAGTGGTATTATAAGGGACAGAGCGCGCTGATAGGCGATGCGGCACACGCCATAGTGCCGTTTTACGGGCAAGGCATGAATGCAGGGTTTGAGGATTGCACTGTATTATCAGAATTGATGGACAAGTTTGGAGATAATTGGGAAAAAATATTTACTGAGTATGAACAACAAAGGAAGCCAAATGGCGATGCGGTATCGGAACTGGCTATGCACAACTTTGCCGAAATACGGGATAAGGTGGCTGACCCTGCATTCCTGGAGCGCAAAAAAATAGAAAAAGAACTGAACAGGCGCTTTCCTAACCAGTTTGTACCTGTTTATGAAATGGTTTCATTTACCCATGCTCCTTATGATAAAGCAATGAGGTCGGTACAGGAACAGGACAAGCTTTTGCAAACGATAATGCAGGAAGGGGATTTTTTTAAAAATATAAAAGACGGCAGTTTTGTAAAAATGCTGGGGAAATTGATCAATCAATATAATACAGCTATTCAGCAACCTCGCAAAACACATGCGGTAACAGCGGTTCGTAACGCGAGGATACGGGCATTTTTTCCGTTGAGTTACCGGGTATCCTTACCTATGTCTGCCTGAGGTATGCGATGAGCATGTGTTAAAAGGCTCCCGCAATTTTATCCAAAAAGATAAAGTTGCGGGATTTGTTTTGCATTTTTTCAAATTGAAACATTTGTTGTAATTATTAGAAACCTATAAAAATTCTTTTTCCTTTCTTATTTTAGCTGGGTAAAATGTTCCATGAAGTTAATATTCGGCTTCTTCCTCTTTTTTCGATGTACCGGTGTCTTTGCACAACCGGCTTACTTATTGCATAAGCCATATGCTGTACAATTCCGTTATATTGATTCGATTTGGGCAGCAACTGAGGGGCCAGCCAAGGGAATTGCAATAGCAGATGATCTTAAAAAATGGTCGGATGCCCGTGGAGATAAGTCATTTGCTGAACAATTCAAGCTGATCTCCACGAAATGGGAAAGTATAAACGATCATAGCGCGGCGATGGAGTCAAAAATTATTTCATTGGTACAGGAATGCAGGAGCGGAAATGTATATCTTACTGTTGATGCGCTGGAACTGCTCGCCAATTATCAATGCGGTATAGGCAAATATGCAGCAGCCTTTGAAGCTTACCTGGAAGCATATAATCTTTATTCCGGCTTCTCAGCAAAAGAGTTCCCTAATAAGCAGCAATATTTATATGATATGGCGAGCGCTTATTCAAGGTATGGAGATTATGACAATGCATTGAAATATTTCTATAAAGCCTTGCAAACGGAGCAATACAATTCTGACTATATATACCCTATCGAAAACTCAATAGGTATGTGCTACCGCCGAACGGGGAAGTATGACAGTGCGGATAAATATTTCAGGATTATTTATGAGGGTGCTTTGAATGAGCGTAATAAGGTATGGGAAGGTATTGCCGGTGGTAATATCGGTATTAATTATTTTTTACAGGGGCGCTATGACGAAGCAGTGCCACTTATACAAAAAGACATAGAACTGAGCCAGGCGACGGGTAATATATCGAATGCGGCGAATTCAATGAATGTGCTTTCACACATATACCTGGCTCAAAAAAAATATAAAGAGGCGGAGGAATTGACTACTCATGCGCTGTCGTTAATGGAGAGCAAACCGTTCTGGCCGGAATATAAGCTGGCTGAAGCCCTGTATTCAGAGCTATTCGAGGTTTATAAAGCAAGGGGTAATATACAAAAAGCAGTATTGTACGCAGATTCGGAAATGGCTGCAAAGGACAGCGTGTCGGCCCGGTTCAACAGCCTTGCTATTCAGAAAGCGGAAGAAAAAGCAAATTATGTACAGCACAAAATGGAGCTACAGCAATTGGATAACGAAATGAATATGCAGGTACTGGTCAGGAACAGCCTGATCGTAGCAATACTGCTGCTTATGGTTATCGCATTGTTGTTCATCAACCGGCAACGGCTGCAGCGGAAGAAGCTGGAAGCAGAAAAGAAAAATGCAGAATATGACCTGGAAATGGCATCGTCTCATTTGCACAATTTCAAACAGAGCATTCAGGAAAAAAATAATATTGTAGAGCAATTTGCGTATGAACTCGAAAAATATAAGATAATTGAAAAGGATAATGCAGATGATGAAGTGTTAATCAAATTGCAGCAATCCACTATTCTTACCGATGAGCAATGGGAAAATTTCAGGATGCTCTTTGAAAAAGTGCATAAAGGGTTTTTTAAAAGGGTGAAAGATAAAATGCCTGACCTTACACCAGCGGAAATAAGGTTTATTGCCCTTTCCAAATTGAAACTTTCGCCTAAAGAAATGGCTTCTATGCTTGGCATTTCCCCTAATTCCATACGTAATTACCGGCTCAGGTTTCGTCGTAAGCTTGGTTTAGATGAGGAGGCAAGTATTGAGGATATTGCAGACGCAATATAATTTATAGCATACTCCTATTATTTTATCATACCATTATTTATATCATGTTGATTAATAAATAGTTATACCTGTTCGCCTGATGTGAAACGGATCTGAAACGTTTTCTGAAACATGATTGTGACATCCCTGAAACGTAAATAAAACGCAATTTATTTGCATATCCTTTCTTCGCAATAGCATCTTTGCATCGTGCTTCAGAAGCATGAAACATTCACTGTGCATTTAAAAGAAAGCGATATGAAAAATTTAATGAACAAAGCAGCCATCAGTTTTTTTTCGGTGTACACAAAAATGAAAGGTTACCGCTTTTCAATAGTAAAAACAATGCAGGAAAACGCTGATTCCGAAAAAATATTCAATGCAGGCGGTTATAAATTGCCCGAACCATTACAAAAAGAAATGGAAGCTTATAAAACAGATGCAATAAAATTTATTGCTTATCACCATGGCAAACCGGTGGGCACGGTTGGTTTAGCTGATCCTAAAGTTATTAACAGGCCTTATGCGTTGCATGGGATTGATGAAAAAGGGGAACATTATGAGATACAAAGCCTGATGGTAAGCAAGGAGCATAGGGAATGTTCACAATTGGTTTTGCTAGGCTTGTTCAAAGAAATGTATTCATGGTCCATCCGCAATTCGGTAAAGTCATGGATATCGCTTGGGCTAAGGCAACTGTATATAACCATGCGCCGGTATAATAAGAATATATGCCTGGTAGGTATCAATGAAAACAACTATAAAGTGCCGCTGGCCACTTATCTGTATGAAAATAATATTTTTGATACTTGTTCCATTATGAAAGTAGAAGATTTCGCGCCGTCACGGATTTTTATGAAATTCATAAAAAAGCGCGCTAAAAAAACAGGCATATTAAATTGTCTTTTTTGATAACGCTAATTGGCTACATGAAACTCAAAGCAAGAAAATCCGCTATTATCTTCGACAAATATAATATTTCAACTATCCTTCTTCTGGCATTCGCAATTATGCTTATTATTGCTATATGGATTTGGTATGGCTACAAGAACCAGCAGCTTGAAGAACAAATATATATGCTGAAATAAAAAACCGGTAAGGTAAAATACAGGCCTATCCACGCCCGCGTTACTCCCTCATTATATTTCTATTTATTTCCGTTATTCTATCCTCTTTCTTACTTTCGCCATGATAAAAAACGCAATGAGGCTTCCCTCTTATTTATTGCTTTGCTTATTATGCTGGACGGGAGCAATTGCCCAGCCTGCCTATTTGCTGCATAAACCGTATGCAGCAAAATATAATTATCTTGATTCTTTATGGCACATAGTGGCAAACATCCCAAAAGCCGATGCTGCTGCACAACTGAGCACGCTTGAAATGTGGGCCCATGAGAATGGAGACAACGAGCTGGCCATACAATATCATATATTAACGATAAAAAGGGATGCCCTTATTGACCCGGATGGTGGATTAGATAGCAAAGCAGCCGAGATGATAGAGGTGATAATTGAGGCAAAAAAAATAAAAAATGAATATCTTGAAGCAGATGCGCTCCAATTACACGCCAATTTTCTTAGCATAGAACGGAAGTATGGGCAGGCATTTGAAAATTTCCTTGAAGCATATAATATATATTTAAAATTTAGTCCTGTAGAATTTCCTCCCAAGCAGGAATATTTATATGCTATGGGCAATACCTATTATCGTTATGGAGATTATGATAATGCCCTGAAATACCTGAAAGAAGCCATCCGCAATAATTCAGGGAATGAATTGTTTGTAAAAAGTATTTATAATGCGTTAGGCATGTGTTACCGGATGCAGCAAAAATATGATAGCTCAGAAGCCTATTTCCGTGATGTTTACAACGAAGCAATCAGGAAAAATGATACCGTATGGATAGGAATAGCCGGTGGTAATATAGGCATTGATTATTTTCACGAACACCGGTATGATGAGGCTATTCCGCTAATAGAAAAAGATATTGAGTTAAGCATTGCCACGAAGAACTTAAAAAATGCAGCTGGTTCCATGAACATCCTGGCCCAGATATACATGGAAAACAAAAAGTATAATGATGCTGAACAACTGCTTAAAAGAGCGCTTGCTATTTGTGAAAACAAAACTTTCTGGCCTGATTATCCATTAGCAGAACAGCTATACACACAATTGTACAAAGTATATTATGCAAAAAATGATTCGCATAATGCCATGTTATATGCCGATTCTGCCCTAACGGCAAAAGACAGTATAGCATCACAGTTCAACGCATTGACGCTTACAAAGGCAAAAGAAAAAATAGAATTTGTACAACATAAATTAGAAGAAGAACAACTCGCCAACCAAAAAAACATACAAACGCTGACACGTAACGGGCTTATAGTTGCCATCTTGCTGCTTATGGCCATAGGGCTATTATTTATCAACCGGCAGCGGTTGAAACAGAAAGAGCTGACAGTAAAAAAAATAAATGCCGAAAATGACCTTATCGCTGCTCAAAAGCAATTAGGTATGTTCAGGCAAAGTGTACAAGAAAAAAATAACATAATAGAGCAATTTACAAATGAAATAGCCCAGATGAAAACAGGAACGGATCAGGAAATAGATAATGAAATCCTGTTAAAATTAGAACGATCCACTATACTTACCGATGAACAGTGGGAAGATTTCAGGGTATTGTTTGAAAAAGTACACAAGGGGTTTTTTAAACGTGTAAAAGATAAAATGCCTGACCTGACGCCTGGAGAGATCAGGTTCGTTACGCTTTCAAAATTGAAACTCTCCCCTAAAGAAATGAGTTCCATACTCGGCATATCTTCAAGTACTATACGGAACTACCGCCTCAGGCTGCGCCGGAAACTTGGTTTAAATGAAGATGGCAGTATTGAAGAAATTGCAGATGCAATATAGTTGCCATCGTTATTTCCATATTTCTATATTATTGATCAATAATTAGTTATTCCATTCAAACGGAAATGAGACGCTTATTCAACGCTATTCCAACACGGTATAAACGTTATTCCAACAGTAATTATTTGCATATCGCTTTTCGATAACCACATCTTTGCATCATAACCCGGAAACAACAAAAAATCCGGTAAAAGCAACAAACAATCAAAAAAGCATATGAAAAAGATATTAAACAAATTAGCATTAGCCTCTTTCGGTGCAATAGCCGGAAAGAATGGCTACCGGTTTAAAAAAGTAACCGGCAAAAAAGAAATTGAAACCGCTAACCAGTTATATAGTGAAGAGGCGTTTTCGTTTCCAGATGAGCTGAAGGAGAAAGTATCATCGTATAAAAGAAGTGCGATAAATTTTGTGGCTTACCATAATGGAGTGCCGGTAGGGATGGTGCGCCTTGCGGACCCTAAAGTGATCAACAGGCCATATGAGCTTTATGGAGTGGATGCAGCCGGAGCGCATCATGAAATCCAAAGCCTCGTGGTAAAAAAAGAATACAGGGATGGTACCCAATTCGTTATGCTGGGTTTATTTAAAGCTATGTATGCTTATTCAGTGCGCCATGGCATCAGTTCATGGAATTCATGCGGGGCGAGGAATGTGTATCTGACTATGCGCAGGTTTTGTAAAAAAATTGAGGCAGAAGATATAAACTTTGCGGCGATAGATAATCCACTCACCCAATACTTATTTGCAAACCGTATCATAGATACTTACTTCACAATAGAAGTTTCCGCATTTGAGCCATGGGGAATATTCAAACAATACATTACTAAACTGACTAAAAAGTGGGATATATACGAACACGTTAAAGACATTGTATATTATCCTGTGTTACAGATAAAAAATCTCAGGCTTCAGTACATGAATTGGAAAACAGATAAATACTTAGAAAAGCTGTCGCAGGCGTAATAATTAAATTTGTATCCTATTCATTATCAGCAATTAAACGTTTCTGCAATGGCATGAAATACAATTGTAACTGCATTGAAACGCAATTGTAACGGCAAATATTTGGAATCCTTTTTTTTACGAACATAAATTTGCATTATGAAACTCAAAATAAAAAATGAAGCTGTTTTTTTTAACAGACACGATCTTTTTATTATGCTGCTGATAATAGTAGCCGTAATCCTTATAATTGCAATTTGGATGTGGTATGGGCATAAGAACGCACAACTGGAACAGGAAATATACAGGCTTAAATAAAAACAAGTAATATAACAGGTATATGAAGGTTTTAATAACAGGCGCGAGTAAAGGAATAGGCAGGGCAATTGCCCTGAAATTGCAAGAGCGTTATTCCCTTGTGCTTCATGCGTCATCGCCTGAAAACCTGGAGCCTTTATGGAAAGAACTGCAACATCCCGGATTGCATGAACAATTATGTGCCGACTTATCGGATCCGGAAGCGCTGAAAAATTTCTGCAGTGCTATAAAAAAACAATATGCACCTGATTTATATGCTGTAATCAATAATGCAGGAATAACATTAGACAAATCGCTGCTCTTTCAGCCGGAAGGGGATATAGACAGGATGCTGCAGGTGAACCTGAAAGCGCCGTTTATGATCAGCAAAGCAGCATTTAAAATATTTCATTCACGGGGAAAAGGCGTGATCATAAATATCGGCTCGTGTGTGGGTGAAATGGGCAATGCTTTTCAGTGCGTATATGCCGCTACAAAAGCGGGATTAGCCGCATTTTCAAAATCACTGGCGAGGGAAGCGGGCGCATTATTGCAGGAGCACAACATCCGGGTATTCAGCGTTTCGCCGGGTTATATAGAAACCAGTATGACCGGAAAAATACCGGAAGCAGACAGGGCAAAATATATGGGGAATATTCCTGCCAAAAGATTAGGGAAGCCTGAAGAGGTAGCTGGCGTGATCGCTTTTCTGCTGTCTGATGAAGCGGCATATATAAACGGATCAGAGATAAAAATAAACGGGGGGATCGTGTAGGTTGACAAGTTGATAGGTTAATGGGTTAAAAGTCAAAAGGGAAAGTGATGGAAAACACAATTGAACTAAGGCCGCCGGATATTATAGAACTGGACAAAGCAGACCTTGTTAAATTATACAACAAGGACCATGAATGGCATAAACTGCTGGTAGAAAAGTTCAACCTGCCATCCTCCAGCGAATTGCCTTCATTGCCGCAACCATTTATGCTTGGATTTGACCGGGCTAAACTGGTGTTTGCTGAAGGTTCCGGTAAATATGGCAAAGGGTATGCAGAAGCTGTGCTGGATGTATCGCAAAACGATCCCTGGTTCTGGTGCCACTTCCTGGGCGACCCGGTAATGCCTGGCTCGATTGGACTGGATGCTTTTTTGCAACTGACAGGTACCTGGTCTTTTTTCTCCGCAAGCATATTTGGCAGGGCGCGCGCGCTGGATGGCGCTTACGCTTACAATGGGCAGGTGTTTCCATTCAGTAAGAAAGTATATTACCGCATGGATGTGAACAAACTGCTGAAGAAAAAACGCCTGCTCTTTTTTGACGGGCACCTTGCAGTGGATACGCCTGAAAATATTATTTACACTTTTGGTATCAGCAAGGTCGGGTTTTTTACAAGCGAAGAGTTAAATATACCGAAGGAGGACGTCAGTGAATATTACCAGCCGGATTGGGAGTTGATGAAAAAGAATGCAATAAGCTGGATAGAGAATGCGGAAAGTTTTTACGCTAAAAACAAAGTAAAATGAACACATTAGTTGGCATGGACCCGAAGATAGTATTGCCGCATGGGCCTTCGAAATTGCTGGTAGATGAGTACCTGTGGCATTCGCCGAATGTGGGGATCGTTGCAGCATATACGCCTAACGAATGGGATGTGATGGACCACTTCGGCGTATTCAGGGCGGTGGACCAGGTAGAGTCGTTCGGGCAGGCTGTGGTGGTTTCGTGCAGCGCGTTTTTAGATACAGCAAAAATGAGGCTGACTTATCAAGCGTATTACCAACTCAGGAATTTTGTATTTGTTGGCATACAAAGCGTCCATTGCCATGATGTGATCCGGTACAATGAAAAGTATATATGCCTTGGTGTGATCAACTTTTATAAATTCAGGCAAATGACCGCCTCCGGGCGAATTTATAAGGTTCCCACGGGGCTTGATGTTCAGGCATATTTTAAAGATTTCACGGAAGAAAGGCTCCGGAATTATGATCTCGGTAAAGAGTTTTTGCTGGCTACGGAGTTGCATGATATTCTGGGAAAGGGGATAAAAAACGAATTGTTAAACCCCTGAACCCCTCCCGATGAAAAAATCGGGACCTTGTTCCGGGGAACCTGGCATTTAGCTTCGGTTAAAATTTCCAGGTTCAGGTAACAATTAAACGATTTGCCCTGCTGAATATAAAACAAAGGGCTTCGATATAAAAAACAGTGCCAAATTATAGAATGAGCAGAAATCTTAAAAAAAAGTTCAATGCCAGGTTCCCCGGAACAAGGTCCCGATTTTTTCATCGGGAGGGGTTCAGGG
>Ga0302185_10001918_pt1 | contig 14062 bp, 7 predicted proteins | sample II_Bog_E1_1_FD_200231 | JGI IMG/M metagenome (GOLD analysis project Ga0302185, IMG submission 200231) | Peat permafrost microbial communities from Stordalen Mire near Abisko, Sweden - II_Bog_E1_2 | ecosystem: Environmental > Terrestrial > Soil > Wetlands > Peat | place: Sweden: Abisko, Stordalen... | reverse complement strand
TCTACCGGCTTTGCCGGATTAACCGAATTTATTCCATCTCTTAACAAACCAATTATATTTTCGGCAGTACGGCCGCGGAGGAATTTTTCCTGGCGGATGATGATATAATCGAACATCTCCGCCGATAATTTACCCAGTTCGCGGATGTCTTCATCACGCCTGTCGCCGGTACCGGCTATGATCCCGATTTTTAACGGAGAATCGATATGCTTCAAAAACTCTTTGATACCCACAAAACCCGCCGGGTTATGCGCGAAATCGATCATAAAGCGGAAATCTTTGAAGTTAAAGATGTTCATCCTCCCCGGCGTTTGCGCTGCCGATGGTATAAAGGTTTCCAGCGCTATCTTAATATCTTCGGTTTTAAAATCATACAGAAAAGCGGCAAGCGTTGCCGCCAGAACGTTCTCAATCATGAATGGGACCGTGCCGCCGAAAGTAACCGGGATAAGGGTGGTCCGCTGCACACGGATTTTCCAGTCGCCTTTTTGTATGGTGATAAAGCCGTTTTCGTAAATACAGGCAATACCGCCTTTGCGGCAATGTGACCGCACAATAGCATTATTTTCATCACGGCTGAAGTAGGCCACCCGGCAGGCAGCGCTTTTGCCAATGCGTACGCAATATTGGTTATCGGCATTCAAAACGGCCCAGCCATCTTTCTTCACAGCATCGATCACCACGTTTTTTACGCGCGTAAGGTCATCGAGCGTATGGATATCTGCTAAGCCCAAATGGTCTTCCTGTATATTGGTAACTACGCCAATATCGCAAAAGCCAAAACCCAGGCCCGCCCTCAAAATACCGCCGCGGGCGGTTTCGAGCACGGCAAAGTCGACAGTGGGGTCTTTTAAAATAAATTCGGAGCTAACCGGCCCGGTAGTATCGCCCTTGATCATCATGGTATTCTGTATATAAATACCATCAGACGTGGTAAAGCCAACACGATGACCGTTGTTTTTTACAATATGGGCAATTAAACGCGTCGTGGTGGTTTTGCCGTTTGTACCGGTAACGGCAATAATTGGTATCCTGGCCGATTTGCCGGGAGGGTACAGCATATCGATCACATGACCAGCAACGTTACGGGGCAGACCTTCGCTTGGCGCGATATGCATACGGAAGCCCGGCGCGGCGTTTACTTCCAGCACCACGCCGCCATTTTCAGTAAGCGGTTCAGTCAGATTTTGACCCATGATATCGATACCGCAAATATCCAGCCCGATTATACGGGAAATGCGCTCGCAAATGAATACGTTTTGCGGATGTACCTGGTCCGTCACATCAATAGATGTACCGCCGGTGCTTAGGTTAGCGGTCGACTTTAAAAACACTTTTTCACCCTTTGCAGGAATGGTGTCCAATGTATAACCCATTTTTTCCAGGATGTCGAGCGTATCCCGGTCAATAGAAATCAGGGTTAATACTTTTTCGTGGCCATATCCACGGCGCGGGTCTTCGTTTTCTTTGTCTATCAGCTCCTTTATGGTAGATAGGCCGTCTCCTTTAACATGTGCCGGATCGCGAAGCGCTGCCGCGACCATTTTATTATCTATCACCAATACCCGGAAATCAAAACCCGTAACAAATTTTTCCACAATAACCCTGCGTGAAACTTTCGACGCGTATTCATAAGCGGCAACAGCGTCTTCCCGGGTATTGATATTGGTGGTGATGCCCCGGCCATGGTTACCGTCAAGTGGCTTGAAAACGAGTGGGAACCCTACCCTTTTTATGGCTTCAGCAACCCCATCTAATGATGAAATGGTAATCCCTTTGGCAACGGGGATGGCCTGTTCCTGCAGTAAACGTTTGGTTTCGTCTTTATTACTGGCAATGTCGACCGCGATGCTGCTGGTTTTTTCGGTCATGGTAGCGCGGAACCTCACCTGGTTTTTTCCATAGCCCAACTGCACAAGCGACTGGTTATTAAGCCTGATCCACGGAATATCACGGGCTATGGCTTCTTCAACAATTGAACCGGTACTCGGGCCCAGGCGGGTGTTTTCCCTTATTTCACGCATTTGCTGCAGGTCGTGTTCCAGGTCATAGTCCTCGCCTTTTATCAAAGCCTCGGCTATCCTTACGGATGCTTCGGCTGCATAGACACCCACTTTTTCTTCCATGTAGGTAAACACTACATTATAAACGCCGGATGTTTTTGTTTCGCGTGTGCGGCCAAAACCGGTATCCATACCCGCCAGCGACTGTATTTCGAGCGCGATATGTTCAACCACATGGCCCATCCAGGTACCTGCCACTACACGCTGAAAAAAACCGCCCTTTACGCCCGGCGAACACCGGTGGCTGTACAGGCTTGGCATCAGTTTTTCGAGCCGCTCATAAAAGCCGTCAATGGTATTTGTTGGGCGCTGTTCCATTTCCTCGAGGTCCAGCCGCAGTTGAATTAATTTTTTACGGCTAACGCTCCATATGTTAGGCCCGCGCAGTACTTGTATGTTTTCGATCTTCATAGGTGATGTTCAAATCTTAAAATGGGGTAATTTCGTCTAAAACTATAAAACTTAACAATCTAATAAAATTTTTGGGTGAAAAAAGGTTTTTTTATTTATTTGGAGAGGGCTGTCGGAAGTACTGATGTGCAGATTTAAGATGTGCAGATTTCAAATGTTCGGATATGGGCTGAGCTTCACCTGCACATTTGCACATCTGCATATCTGCACATCTGCAAGTGTTCCAATTTGAGAGAGCGGAACACCCGAACGCGGGGAACGCCTGGAACATGTGGAACGCATGGAACACTGACAAAGTACTGTCACCAATTTTACGGTTTGCATTCGTTAAATTTGTCGTATCCCGGATTAACCATTGGCGTGCCGGTATATGTCGGCCATAACTCACCCGGACTTTGCTTCGCTCGTCCACCCTCCCTGCCGCACACGGCAAAGAGGGTTTTTTTGGAAGTTTTTTTTACCCTCTATTTTGCCTGCAAAAGAGAGGGTGGACGAGCGAAGCAAAGTCCGGGTGAGTCAACCACGCCACGTAACAAACTATCCCACAACACATAACCCCAATTTCCAAACCATGTACCATACTGCCGAACGCCCCGCGTTAATTGAAATGATCCGTTCCGATGCCCGGGAAATCGCCGACCGCGTAAAAAAAGCCGGTAAACCTGTCCAGGTAACCGACACGCAGCCGGGCAAAAACCTGTTCCAGGTATATACCGCCAACCAATGGCTCGAACTCGAAAAAGATACGCCCATGCCTAAGATGCTGTTCGGCGAGTTTTGGTACGAGGGCGAACTCTGTATTTTATTTGCCGATACCAATGCAGGCAAGTCCGTACTGGCGGTGCAAATTGGCAACAGTTTAGCGAGCAGGCAAAAAATAGGGCCGTTTGATGTTGAAATTGACCCCGTAAACGTGGTTTATCTCGATTTCGAGCTTACGGCCAAACAGTTCCAGGCGCGCTATACCCATAACGGCGTTCCTTACCGGTTCAGCAAAAGCTTTTACCGTGCCAGCTTTAACCCCGCCGCCGATATGCCCTGCGATTTTAAAAATTACGACGAATACATGAACAGCGCTATTGAATGCGCGGTTGAACGCACCGGGGCGGATATACTCATCATCGACAACATAACCTGCCTGCGCCGCGGCACCGAGCGGGCTGCCGATGCGCTGCCGCTCATGAAGCATTTAAAAGCCTTAAAAACCAAACACCACCTCTCCATCCTGGTGCTGGCGCATACCCCCAAGCGCAACCCCTGCAAACCCATCGGCCGTAACGATTTGCAGGGCAGTAAAATGCTCATCAACTTTGCCGACAGCGCCTTCGCCATTGGCGAAAGCAGCAGCGAAAAGGGGCTGCGTTACCTTAAACAGGTAAAACAGCGCAACGCCGGCGAGCTTTACGGCGCCGCCAACGTATGCCTCTGCCGCATCAGCAAACCTGAAAATGTGCTAAAATATGAATTTACCGGCTACGCCCACGAACGCGCGCACCTGCTGTACCCTTCACAACAGGACAGGGCATTGCTGGCCGCCCGGGTAACCGAACTGTCCTCGAAGGGACTGAGCCAGCGGGAGATCGGCGCGAAACTGGGCATCGGGCTGGGAACGGTGAACAGGCTTTTAAAGGTGGCGGAGGGGTAGGGTGATGGTTAAAAAAAAGAGGTAACCGCCCGCCTAACAACCCGGAGGACATTAAATGGCGTTTAGCTTTAACCACTCATTAACCGAAGTCACATATTCTATAAACGTTAGGGCATTTCTTTCCCAGTGCATTGTTTCACAAAAAGGTATTAATTCATGGTTGAACCTGTTAAACCTGTCAAAAATATACTGACCGCCGGGAATAGTTCTTCTTCTTGAATTTGTCGAGAGAAAATTGCGGATGTTTGTGATTATATCTTTTGGCGAATTATTATGGCTTAAAATATCCTGACCGCTTAAATCAGAAATAAATTTTTGATAGCGATAAGGCTCTACGTCCATAATTAAAGACCGTTTTTCTTTATTATAGTGGTTTTTTGGGGCATAATGATGTGCGCCTAAAAACAATCCCAATTCTAACGGCATATTAAACCGGGCAAGCTTACTGCTTATATCCAAATCGGCTTTCGAAATGTCGTGAATGCCATATTTACATTCATCAATAATCTTCATTATTTTAATGATCCGGACGTTGCCGCCATCGTCCTCTTCCCTTGCGCACCTTGGAATAAAGCCGCAATCCTGAACCGCGAAAATAATGGTTTCAAAAAGATTGTTATATGCTATATCAAACGGGCAATTTATAAATACGTTATCTGAGTAGCTTGCTGGCGTATTCATTTGCCCGCGCTTTTTTGCAGCGCGGAACTTACAGATCTTGCTAAGCGGGAAGGTGTTTTCGGATGGCTCTTTATACGTCTCCTGGAGGCGATCAATTGATCAACTGTAATCACTGACTTTGATGCCATTGCAGGGGGCGCCTTTTTCACAGCAACGGTTTTTTTGGGTTTTCCGTTTAAATCGCTTTGCCCGGGGGTTTTTGTTCTTTGGGTTTTCGCAAAATCTTCCCGCAAGGTTTTCAGCTTTTTATCGCTTCTGGCATCCGAACCATCTGGATTTCTTACAGCCCCAGCTTCAAGGCCTGATTTTTTTTCGGGGTTGCCTGCTTTTATGTCCGATCTAACTTTACGTGCCATTCTGACGAATTGATATATTTTTATAAATTCACGTTAAAGTTAAAATTAATTATCCATTTAACATAGTTTTTCATCTTTTGCATTTTCAGCAGATGTAGCCGGTTAAATGAATATTTTTCCTCTTTCATGCATCCGCCCTTGTTGGTGTTTTCACCAACAAGCACCGCATGCCCTTATTTGTAATATGCCGCATACTAATCGAATATGTCGTCTCAAAAAATATAGTTTATTCAGCCCGGAAAACGCCTTACCGCCCTTGTTGGTGTTTTCACCAACAAGCACGCGCGCCCTTATTTGTAATATGCCGCCTACTAATCGAATATGTCGTTTCAAAAATATATAGTTTATTCAAACCGGAAAACGCCTTTGTTTCGTAGCTTAGCCCAATGGCCGAAATAAACTTTGAATACCACCCCCAATTCTTTACCGCGACGATTTTAGAATGGAAACACCTGTTAAAAGAAGATGAATATAAGGACATCATCATAAAAAGCCTGCAATTTTTAATCAATGAAAAAAGTGTGGTGATATATTCTGCAAAATTCTATGAGACAGGCTATGACGAATTCGGGATACTCACTTCGTATTGAGCATTCGGTTTGTTGGTGAAAACACCAACAAAAGCGGAAAAATAGCAGCAAAACCTATTTCGCGAATTTGAAAACCGAATACCTTTTTTTAACAACACGGCGCTCGTTTAACTCCAAAAAGTCGGTGATATATTCGGCTGTTATTTCGGGGTTGTTATGTAGTAATGTATTTGGAATCCTAAGGGTTATATATCCTTTTTTAAATGAATGGAAGGTGCGCTTTAAATCGGCTAAAGCTTGCTTACTTCTGTAGTTATGGTGCCCCCCGTCTACCTCGATATGTACTTTTGCCGATTCAATTACAATATCAACGCTTTTGTGTCCATCAGATTTTTCTAATTCGGCATTGACCCCATTTTCTCGTAACAGAAAATATAAGACAACCGCTTCGAGCGTAGTACTGGTTTGCTCTATCTTTTGTTTTATCCATTTCTGATGCGGCATGCAAAGGGGTACACCAAAATAGTCCGTAGAGTAATTAAAAACGGCTTTTTGAATCGGGCAATCACATTCGAGACAATACATAGTTTATTTGTTTAGAGTTTGAAAATCTTAATATGTAACAATTCTTTCAGTATAGAGACCCAGCAAAAATGAGACGAAGGAAACTATAACGGCGTCCCAATTTATCATTCTATGCCTTCTACAATTTTAATTTCTTCTTCTGTTAAACCGTAGAGTTGGTAAACGAGTTGGTCGATTTCGGCTTCTAAAGGTGTGGTATCAATATCCGATTGTTTATTTTCTAAAATTTGATCGACTAATATTGTGATAGCTTCTCTTTTAGTTTCGTCAGGGATAGCAATGGGGAAGTCTTTTAAATATAAATAGCTTGGCTCATAAAAATCACCGCGCAACTTTGGCAGAATGCTTTTAAAGAGAAAAAATGTGACAGAACTATTCAAAACCCCAAGCAAATATTTATCATTTGTTGGTATTATAAAGCATTTCTGGTTTGTATAAATACCCTCCGTATCATAGGTAAATTCGGGTCTTCTGCAAATATTGGGATAAATGATTTTAGGTTTGTCAAATTCTTGGTAGTAAGCGACCGTGTCCTGAATTTCATACCATAAATAATTACCGTTTTTTCTGCCTATGCCTGGTATTAACTTATCATAATAGTTGTTAAGATAGCTTTTAACGGTAGGATACTTTTCTATATCAATTCCACGCCTTGTAAAAATTAGGTAATTTTTGGAGGCCGGTTTTTGGTATCTTTTTATATCCTTTCCAATTAAAAATGCTTTTATGATATCTGTATTTGATTGGTCATTATTAATTAGTTTTTCTTTTATTTCATTCCCGATAACAAAGGCCTCATTTAGCCCAGTGAGTACACCTCTATATATCAAACCATCAATATAAGAACCCAATGGTAGCCCTATTGAATTTATCTTATTCAATAGATCATTTGTTAATTGTTTACCTAAATACCAACCATCGACATTTAGTTCATTTTGATGAACTATATACCCATTACCTTCAATATAATGCTCAAGGTCAGATACATGTAGATCATCTAATTCTAAGGCAATAAATTCATTTTTCGCGGGTTGTTTTACCAGAGAAATTATACAGGGATAAGTAGTAGCTTCCTGAAAAACCGGTAGGTCACCGAAATCTATAATCTTTTCAATTTGATAGCCGATAAGATATTTTCTTAATAGTTTTCCAAAACCAGCCCTTAAAAATTTATTGGCAATTATGAACTGAAAATTACCTGATGGCTTTAATATTCCAATGCCTTTTTCGATAAAATAGACCAATAAATCTGCGGTACCAGCAAAAACAGTGTAGTTTTTTTCTAAAAAGGATTTATATAGTGTTAGCTCCTCTTGCCTGACGTAGGGCGGGTTCCCAATCACCACATCAAACCCAACAAAATCCCCCTCATCATCCAAGACCTCCGGAAATTCAAAACGCCACTCAAAAGCATTTTCATAAATTTTATTATTTTTAATATCAGCTATTTCAGCGGCCAATTTATTTATTTCATCTTCTAACTTTTTGCGGTCTTTTATTTGCGCAGGTGTCAGTGTTTCACTAAAAAGTTTTTCAGTGTTATACTTATTATAAAGTTCGTTGCTCTTTTTATCCAGCGTTTTTATTTTAGGGTCATTTGCACTGATTTCAGTTCTAAAGTTACTTTTTATTGAATTGATCAGCCTTTCCATCTCCCGCTTTTCTTCCTTATTAACGGCTTCCCGGTAAGTTTGAACAGCTATTTTATAACTTTCAATACTAAATTTACTTTTCTTCAGCGCCTGTTTTAGATCCGAATCTAACGCAAATCGATTGACTAGCGAATTACCCAGCTTTATATTTATATCAATATTTGGCAGGGTTTCCAGTTCGGTAGTCCCGGTTTTATAATAGGCGTTTTTTAACAGCTCGATCCAAAGCCTCAAACGGCATATTTTAACAGAATTTGGATTTATATCCACACCAAAAAGACAACCTTCTATTATAGCCTGTTTTTCGTGAAAAAGCGTTTCCTGTAAACGCTGGCTGCCCATGTTTTTGGGATTGTATTCAAAAATATCTCCATTGTCATCAGTAATAATCAGTTCGTCGTTCTCAACTACTATCGTATAGTCACGCAGGGTACGTTCCGGGTCGCTTTCTTTTTGCTTACGATATTGCAAAACTTCTAAATCACATTTAATCGCAATTATCTCGTTTAGGGCAGATACCAAAAAATGTCCGGAGCCAACTGCCGGGTCGCATATTCTAAGGCAGTTAATAATTGCATTGGCTTCCTTTTTATCTTTTATCCTGTCGAAAAGCTCGCTATATTCTTTGCAATCCCAGCCTTTGGCCTCGTTAAATTTTTGGACTACTGCGCGGCGTATGGTTTCGCGGCACATGTACATGGTAATAAAGCCGGGCGTAAAAAACGAGCCGTCTTTATAGCCATTTATTTTTTCGAATATCAGCCCAAGCACCGAAGCGTTTATCAGTTGCTTATTGTCTTCCTGTATTTCGCCGGCGCCTTCGCTGCTAAAATCATAAGCATTTAAAAAGGCGAACAAATAATCGAGTGTAGCAAGCCCGCCTTTCAATGTTTTGCCATTGGCATCCTTTAAGACAGTTGCGCCAGTAACCGGCAATGCGACATCATTTTCGAGCGAATTGATAAAGAAAGTTTGCTGCTCCAGTTCGGTAGGCTCAAACAAAGACGAGTTTAAGTAAGGCACTTTACCAAACAGCTTTTGAATATCAGCCGAACGTTCATTTGCCCTTTTAGCCAGTACGCTGAAAAACAATTGATCCAGGTCGTCAAAGTCTTTTATTTTATCCTTTGTTAAAAAGGTATAATCGCGGTTGCCCTTATGGTAATTGATCATTTGAGCTTCAAGCAATTTTAAAAACAGGATACGGTTTATCCAGGTGATCACCAATTCCAGCGCGACTGCATACAGCCGCTGTTCATATCCATCTCCGTATTGCGAAGGTTTTTCTAAACGCGAAATTTTGTCGTGCCGTTCTAATTGCGCAATGGCATTTTCCAATAATGAGCCTGAATTGCGCTCACCGTCCTTTTTGCGGCTGATGAGTTTTTTACTGCCCTCTTTATATTCGTACAGGCCGATGAGGTGCAGCAGTTCAGAATAAAATTTCGGCTGCAGGGTGTTGCTGTCGTTTGCAAAAGGCAGCTTTAATAAATGTACAGGCGATAATATTTTATAAAGCGGGATCAGGCCCTTATCATCAAGCCTGGCGGTATTGGTTATTGTTTTTTTAAAATCGTGCAGGTCAAAAAAAGTGGCGTCAATGCTTAGTTCAGTATTTGCAGCCAGCAATTTTCTTAACTCATCGTAAAACCAGGGGTTGTCTTTATTGTCTGATTTTTTTAATTCGTACAGTTTTTTTATGGCTGTGTTACGGTATATCTTTTTATCAAACTCGTTGGCGTCGATGATGTACCAATCGTAAATACTGGTTACAATTAATTGCTTCAGTTCGTTGCGGTTGCGGCCTATGCGTTCGTCGAGGTAATAGAGCACCAGTTCGTGAAACGCTTTGACATTGGCTTTGCCTTCGCTTATCATTTCGGGTTTATTGGCTATACTTTTAACTTCGAGGATTACACCATAGGGATCGGCTGGCGATTTACCGGTATGTATTACCAGGTCGTTTTTGCCGATTGGGTTTATTTGGTTTTGCGAATGGTTATAATAAGTGAGTTTTAGAAAATCGGCAATAAGGGATTTCAAATGTTCTTCATCTCCTTTGTCGTTTATTTTATCTATCAGCGCGGAAAAGTGGCTTTTAAAATGCTCAACATCGGTACGGCTTATCTTTTCTTTAAGATAGGCTTTGTTTAACGATTGTTTGGGGCTAAGCAGTTTAAGGTTCATGAAACAAACAAGAAACGTAAATTAACGAAGAATATCGCGGATAGTAAATATTATAAATTGAATTGATGGTGGACTGGGGTTAAGGTAAACTTGACTCCTGATATTGAGCCTCCCTCTGAATCCAAAAATGTCCAGGCGTACCAAGAACCCTTTCTAATTGAATTGCAGTATCGGGGGTAATGGCGGTTTTTCCCTTCACAATTTCATTAATCGTTTTCTCCGGCCGGTTCATTCGTTCTGCCAGTTCTTTTTGGGTCATTCCAAAATCCTCTAAAAGCTCATATAATGTCTCGCCAGGCGGACTTACAGAGTCTGGTTTATATTGATTTTCCCTATTTTCCATGATAATTTGTTATTTCTAATATTCTTATTTCTTATCATCAAAAGTTATTTTCATTTTAATAAAATTAACCCTTCCATTAAGGTAAATTTTATCAAGTGTAATTAAATAAATCTGGTATACAAATTTTTATTAGCGCGTACTAATTATTTTCTCTAATATAGTAATCACCAATTTTTAACCAATTATAACCCGCCATGACCATGAAAAGAGTTATCCCATTGCTATTGTTTATTCTTTTACAGCTTAACCTGTATAGCATCGTTAAGGCGCAGGCTACAAAAAATAAAACCGTGAGCCCTGAAAAACTCAATCTTTCAGGCACCTGGGCATACCGGCTTGATTCTTTAGATGTTGGGATCGCGCAACATTGGTACAACCAAAAATTCTCAAGTACGCTCATATTTCCCGGTTCGTTAACCACAAACGGAATCGGGAACGATATCAGCGTACATACCCCCTGGACCGGGAACATAGCAGATTCATCATGGTTTAATGCCCCGCAATATGCCCAATACCGCGAAGCCGGGCATATAAAAATACCTTTCTGGCTGCAGCCGGTTAAATATTATAAAGGGGCGGCCTGGTACAGCAAAGAAACCGATATTCCGGCTTCATGGCATGGTAAGTATTTGGAGCTTTATATAGAACGAAGTCATTGGGAAACAACTGTTTGGGTTGATGATGAAAAAGTGGGCATGCAAAACAGCCTGGCTACGGCGCATGTTTTTGACCTTTCGGCGGTATTAAAGCCCGGGCGCCACCGGATCACCATAAGGATTGATAACCGGGTAAATGATATTGATGTGGGCGAAAATTCGCACAGCATTACTGACCATACCCAGGGCAACTGGAATGGAATGATTGGTCAGTTGTATTTAGCCGCGCGTCCGCCCGTGTATATTAATGACGTGGCTTTGTACCCTGATATAAAAAAACGACAGGTTATTGCCCACATAGAGGTTAATAATATTACGGGCAAAACGGTTTTTGCCCATGTAGGCTTATGGGCTTCGGCTGAAAACCCAAGGGCAGAAAAGCTTGAGAGGATAGACAAGCCTCAAAGAATCGGAAAAAGCGCCATCGTTGAGATTGCTTATCCGATGGGAAAAAACCCGGTGCTGTGGAGTGAATTTCACCCGGATATTTATAAAATGAGGGTGGATTTATCCAGCAACCTGACGGGGCAGGACCGCAAATCTGTCGTATTTGGCATGCGTGAGTTTGCTAAACGGGGCACACAGTTTACCATTAACGGGCGGCTTACGCTGTTAAGGGGAACCTTAGAATGTGCTGTGTTTCCGAAAACGGGTTATCCGCCAACGGACGTAGCTTCGTGGATGCGGGAATTAAAAATTTGCAAAGCGTATGGCCTCAACCATATCCGATTTCATTCCTGGTGCCCGCCGGATGCTGCCTTTGAGGCTGCCGACCGTTTGGGCCTTTACCTGCATATTGAATGTTCGTCGTGGGCTAACGAGACGAATCTTGGTCTGGGCAACGGACAGCCGATTGATCAGTACATATACGATGAAAGCAGGGCGATTGTTAAAGCTTATGGCAACCATCCGTCTTTTTGCATGATGGCCTACGGCAACGAGCCAGCGGGCGACAATCTTGTAAAATACCTTACCGGTTTTGTGAAATACTGGCAGAAAAAAGACCCACGGCGGTTGTATACTACCGGCGCGGGCTGGCCCGTAATTGCCGAAAGTGATTATAACAGTACTGCTGAACCGAGGATACAGGGCTGGGGTGAAGGTCTGAAAAGCATCATAAACAGTCAGCCGCCGAGGAGTGATTATGATTGGTATAATATTATTAAAAAATGGAAGCAACCGACTGTAAGCCATGAAATTGGCCAATGGTGCGTATACCCAGACTTTACCGAAATCGCAAAATATGATGGCATACTAAAGGCGAAAAACTTCGAAATTTTTAAAGACAGGCTTGAAAAAAATGGAATGGGTAATTTGGCAGGCGATTTCCTATTCGCATCGGGTAAATTACAGGCCTTGTGCTATAAGGCTGATATTGAAGCTGCTTTGCGGACACCCGGTTTTGGAGGCTTTCAGTTATTGGGCTTGTCTGATTTTTCGGGACAGGGTACTGCGCTGGTAGGCGTGCTTAACGCTTTTTGGCAGGATAAAGGATATATTAACGCGCATGAATTCAGCAAATTTTGTAACGCTGTTGTGCCGCTGGTGCGATTGCCAAAAAAGGTTTACTTGAATAATGGAATGCTTCATGTTCCGGTCGAAATAGTGCAGTTTGGCCCTGCGGTTATAAATGATGCAACCCCTGTTTGGAATATAAAAAATGACAAGAACGAAATTTTGTTTAAAGGAAAGCTGGCTAAAACAACTATTCCTTTTGGCAACGGTATTAAGCTTGGCGAAATTAAACAATCACTGGCTTCGGTCACAAAAGCAGCTAAACTTACGTTGACGGTTGATGTGTCAGGGCACCAAAATTCCTGGGATATTTTTGTATACCCTGCCAGTTTACCGGCAACTAACCCGGAAATTTTAGTGACACAAACCCTTGATAAAAAGGCAATAGAAACGCTTGCAGATGGCGGCAAGGTATTATTAACGTTTAAAAAAGGGACTATTAAAGACGACAAAGGCGGTGATATTGCTATCGGTTTTTCCAGTATTTTCTGGAACACCGCCTGGACACATGGTCAGCCCCCGGTAACGTTAGGCATTTTATGTGACCCTAAAAATCCAGCCCTAAAGGATTTTCCGACACAAAGCTTTAGCAACTGGCAGTGGTGGGATGCCATGACGCATTCAAATGCGATAAGGCTTGATTCCATCGCGACAGGTTTAAAGCCGATTGTAAGGGTTATCGACGATTGGGTTACCGCCCGGCCGCTTGGGCTCATTTTTGAATGCAAGGTAGGAAAAGGTAAGTTGATTGTTTCGGGTATTGATTTGCTTGATGAAAAGGAAAGTCGGCCCGAAGCCAGGCAATTGCTGTACAGCCTTAAAAATTACATGAACACAGACAGCTTTTCGCCGGTTGGTAAAGTTGATATTCAACAAATATCAGCATTGTACAAATGACAGGATTAGGGTTAATAAGTTGATGTGTATTAACAATTTGATAAAATTTTCAACAAAAAGGCATTATTATTTATAAATACCTGCCTTTGTGCCGCTTTTTATTTTAATTTGTATTTGGTTGGTGAATGGTGAGTAGTGAATCAAAAGCACAAACTATTCACAACTCACTATTGACTACTCACTAATTCACCAAATTCAGCAAACATGACTGTCCCGAAAGGTAAACTGATAATTATTGGAGGCGCTGTTGATATGGGCTCCAACTTAAGTACCCACGAGGACTTTATAAGGCCTAATTACCTTAAGTTTTTTGAACAGGGTATATTAAAAAGAATAATTACAGAATCTGAACAACATACGGGTTCGAGGGTGGAAGTAATAACCACCGCATCGCAGATACCCGAATTGGTTGCCGTGGAGTATATTAACTCGTTTAACCAGTTAAATGTTACCCATGTAAACGCGCTGGATATCAGGACCCGTGAAGACACCGCGAAAAAAGAAAACCTTGACCGCATACGTGTAGCCGATGTTGTGATGT
>Ga0302185_10001917_pt1 | contig 14062 bp, 13 predicted proteins | sample II_Bog_E1_1_FD_200231 | JGI IMG/M metagenome (GOLD analysis project Ga0302185, IMG submission 200231) | Peat permafrost microbial communities from Stordalen Mire near Abisko, Sweden - II_Bog_E1_2 | ecosystem: Environmental > Terrestrial > Soil > Wetlands > Peat | place: Sweden: Abisko... | reverse complement strand
CAGTTAATGGACATTATTAGTGGGGCTGTACAATTAGGTGTTGAAACCGCAATGGTGCAGTCCGGTTTGTTAAAACCTTATTTAACTCAAACAGCTGCATACAAAACGTATGGCAGAGGGCGTGTCGATACATGGATTAAAGAAGGAAGGATCACTGCCCATAAAAGTGGTGCCCGGAATTCTAAAGTCGAACTTGACAGGCTTGCATTACAAGCACTGGTGAAAACAGACGAATTGATCGTTTATTTTAAACAGGCGGCGTAATCCTTACCGCAAAGTATCTAATACTTTGCGGTTTGCTTTATCTATCATTGAAAAATCTTTATTTATATAAATATTGGCAAGTTTATGCCTGGGGTCCAAATGGTTTAAAGCCATGTCGACTTCATCTTTTGAAACATTGCAATCGTTGAAGGCAATGGTGGCCCAGCTTGCCCGCGCGGACCCGGATGTTATATTTGGCACCAGTTCCAGTTCGGTTGAAATCTGTTTTAGTCCAATATTTACTGCTTTTGTGAAATTATTGTTGGTTTTATATAGGTTATAAAAGTTAAAAATGCGTTTTTTATTTGGATCAGCATATTTACTAATGATTGCCTGGGCTTCCGGTTCAACCTTAATGGATATGAGTGCCTTATCATCCCTGCGGCTTTCTGTTTTACTTCTATTATAACTTAACTGGCCATTTTTCAGGTCTTTTGCTTTGAATAAATCAATCAGGTTTATCCCCACCAGGTAAAAAGATAACATATAAACATCCCTCGCCAAAATGGTCCTTTCGGTACTTGTTGTTGGTTTAAAATCCCTTAAACGCCTGACGTCCTCTATGTTAATGTCTTTTTTAGGGGGCTGTTGGGGTTTGGCGATTTTGAATTTCTTAAAAGGATAATGTTTTATGAGCTGTTCATTATTGTCTTCATCATTATACTCTTCCATAGCATCATTAAATAGCGAACGTATAATCCGCATATAGTTATTGATGCCATTTCCTACAGGCTTTAAAGTTCGCTTTTGTAGTTTACCAAATTGATTTAAGCGGGTTACAACCCTTTCAGTTTTGAGGTACTCTTCATAAAGAAGTAAAGATTTGTAGTTGATTTCAGTAATAAGAATCCGGTCACGTTTAAAAAAATCCTGTAGGCTATTGACAACGGTCTGATAACCAGCAGCGGTTTTATCTTCTTTGGGTGCAGCATCTTTTTTGCGCTTCGCTATCACCTTATTCGCAAAGGCTATAAAGTCAACTTCGGTGTTTTCCTTCTTATCAAGCGCTTTCTTGATGAACTCACTAATTCTGGCCGTCGTAAGTGTTGAGGTGATGGCTATATTCTCAGCTATGGAACGATATTCATCGATCACATCAGTTAGCTTTTTCAGCTTGGTTTTATTAGTAATCTTGTCTTTTTTCGTATTCAAATCATCTTTGGTGACAAACATGTTTGTAGGCAGATATTTTGATACCCGGCTATACGTTACGCGGATTTTTACATTCCAGGTGCCGTCTTCTTTCTTGTGATGTTTAAGGATAGCGTAGTTAAAGGTGATCATACTGTAAAACAATTGTAAAACATTTCGGGTCAAACATACAAATTTGTATGTTTATTTGAAAGCTCAAAATGCTAAAAAGTGTTTAAATTACGCTATAAAGCCATTTTCAACCGTAAAAGAAAGAGGGTGAGAAAGTTTGGCTATCTGCCTTACAAGCAGAGGGTCACTGGTTCGAACCCAGTAACTCCCACAAAAGTTCGCAAGTTGCTAAGCGCTTGCGAACTTTTTTCATTTATAGTCTTATCCATTTAACAAACGACCTTAATAGGTATTCAGATTAACATTGAGTACTTTTTGTGATATTAATATCAGGCATTAGTGCCAGAAGTTAATACGGTAATGCCCCTATTGCCGCCCTCCATAAATTGTCCTTAATTCCCTTTTGCCGGTTAAAAAAATTAATGCACCAATTAAATATTGCCTGGTTTTATTTTTAGACTAAGACAAAAGGCGTTTTGGCTTAATCTGTTTTTGGAATTACACTGACCTTTGTAGTATTAAAAAATCAGACAAATGAAAGCAATAAAAATTCATGAATTTGGCGGGCCCGAAGTAATGAAACTGGAAGAGGTGGAACGCCCCGTGCCCAAGGCCGATGAAATATTGGTAAAAATGTACGCCAGCAGTGTCAATCCGGCCGATTACGTTGTGCGGCAGGGAGGCAACGATCTGTTAAAACCTTTCCTGAAATTACCGTTGGGCCTTGGTTTGGATGGCGCGGGCGAAATAGAGGAGGTCGGCTGCGGTGTTACTGGCTTTAAAAAAGGCGAAAAAGTTTATGGTATTCCTAATTTTTTAAGTGGCACTTACGCGGAATTAATTGCCGCTAAAGCCACTCAGTTTGCTATAATGCCAAACAATGTAAGCTTTAATGAGGCTGGCGCTATCCCATCGTGTGCATTGATGGCCTGGAATGGGATGGATCTTGGTAAAGTAAACGCGGGCCAAAAAGTGCTGATCCATGGCGCCGCCGGGGGCATTGGTAGCCTGGCTATGCAATTTGCGAAAGCAAAAGGTGCATACGTTATTGGTACCGCGTCTGCTCACAATTTTGAATTTTTAAAACAACTGGGGGCAGATGAAGTAATGGATTATAAAGATGAAAACTTTGCCGGTTTACTAGATGATATTGATGTGGTGTTTGATGCCTCACCCGTATTTAATGAGGAAGTAAGGATGATGATGGCGGGTGCATTAAATCCCGGCGGCAGGTTTGTGTCTGTGCAGTTGCCGCATCCTTTCAGCGAAGAATTGCTGGGTATACTTGCAAAAAAACAGGCCGAAGCAAAAATGATCAGGCGAGAGCTTGATGTTGCGCAATCGCTTACCGACATTGCAAAATTAATTGAAGAAGGTAAAGTAAGTGTAGTTATCAGCAAAGTTTACCCGCTCGAAAAAGCCGCTGAGGCACATGCTGAACTGGAAACAAAACATGTCCGCGGTAAAATTGTACTGGAAATCAAAAAAGAGAATTAACCAACATGAAGCGGTTCAAAACCATCAGTGAATTTCACCAGTCGCGGCACCTGCACACGCCGGAACACCCGCTGATCAGTATTACCGAAATTGACTTGGTGAAGCAAACGGACGCAACGGAATCAATAAGCTGGTGTTACGACTTTTATGCTGTAGGTATGAAAAGGGTTTCGTTTTCAAGCCCCGTCAATTTCCGGTACGGCCAGCAGCCTTTCGATTTCAACGAAGGCATTTTATCCTTCGTTGCGCCTAACCAGGTGATGAGTCTTGCTATCGAAAACAAGCAGGAAGTAAAACAATCAGGATGGTTACTGCTCATTCATCCCGATTTTCTATGGAATACTGCATTATCTAAATCGATAAGGAAATATGATTTTTGGGACTACGCTGTACATGAATCGTTATTTCTTTCGGCAAAAGAAGAAGCTATCCTCATTCAAATCTTTCAAAATATACAGCAGGAATACCAGGCTAATATTGACCGCTTTAGTAAACAGATCATTATTTCGCAGATAGAAGGTTTGCTGACTTATGCCGACCGTTTTTATCACCGGCAGTTTATTACGCGGGAAAAGGCTAATCATCAACTACTGGAAAAACTGGAAACATTACTGGATAATTATTTTTGTGATGAGCTGATAACAAAAGGTTTGCCCACCGTTCAATATATTTCTGAAACACTAAATGTATCACCCAATTACCTTCGGGGTTTGCTAAAAGTATTAACAGGACAAAACACGCAACAGCTGATACACGATAAACTGATTGAAAAAGCCAAAGAAAAATTATCTGTAACCGATTTTTCGATTAGCGAAATTGCCTACGCTTTAGGTTTTGAACATCCGCAATCATTTACTAAACTATTTAAAAACAAAACCAATTTATCGCCTTTGGCCTACCGGCAGTTGTTTAACTAATTTAAAATCGGTATATTGCCAGCAGCCAGACCCCGATGACCAATAGGAGTTTTGGCTTTTTCGCAGGATTGGTACTGCAAGCCGAAAAGGGGCTAAAACTGGGTGGCCATAATTGGCAGGGTCTCGCGTGTGAGAGACTAAAGAGTTTATTCAATGAGTTTTGTTGTTGATTTCCTTTGTAAAAATTTGAACCAAAAGAACTATAAGTCTAAATCCACCTATTAAATGCAAATCAGATAGGAAATGGTTTGATATATATATGTGTAATAACTCCCGAGAAAGCCCGGCATAGCCGGGTTTTTCTTTTGTCGTGCAGTCGCTGATGCAAGTATAGTGCCCCGGCGAACTTGTCTCACCCGATAATGCTGCATTCATGGTGTGCCTTAGAGCGGTATCTAAGATAAGCTAATAAGTCACGAGATTAAATATCCCCCGCTCGGTTCCCTATCCCCGAAAAATATTTTGAAAGGACGTGCTGGACCTTTTGCGGCGAGTGGGTGCCGATCAGTATACTTTTTTGCGTGCTTTTTTTAAACTTTATTTCTATTCCTTCGTCGCCTGAGGTTGTATAGGAATCTTCTTTAGCATTTGGCTTTTCTCCCCAGCCGGAAAACTCGTCCATGCCATCGTATTTCCTTAAATTGATCGACGCTATTTCAGCTGTCGGTATAGATCGCATCCGGGCAAATGCGCCGAAACTATAATAAATGGCCTTATTGGTGATTTTAAGCCGTAATTTTTGCAAACCCATAAAGACGGTGAACGCGGCCACTAATAAAAAAATGACCAATAACAGCCAGCTTGGCGCAGGCCGGGTCCCGACTTTGATTTTAAAGATTACCTGCACCAAAGACAGCGTGCCGAATAAAAGGGCAACCAGGGCAGGTATTAGTATAAATCCCCATTGAAAATGCTGTGTTTCTTCAAAGTAAGTTGTTTCCATTTATGATGTATCATCAAATTAAAGTGAGCAGGTGAATGAACAAAATAAAAGTGAGTTACTTTATCCTGCCATATTTTTTCAGCAATTCGATCACTTTATCGTGGGGCAGGGCATAGGCAGTATTGTCATTTACACCTTTCATCGTATCGGCTGCAACCATGGCATTGATGATTGCCTCTTCAACAGCCTGAACCGTCCCTTCAAACAACGGGTTGATCTGGTCGTTGGGAAATTGTTTTACGCTCACTACTTTCTGCCGGTTAAAGGCATTGGCATTGGCGGTGGAAAAAGCAATAAAAATATCCCCTGAGCCGTTTTCGCCCCGGCCGCCTACCTTACCTACGCCAAGGGCAATTCGCTGTGCAATGCGTTTGAGTTGGTGCGGCAGGAGTGGGGCATCGGTAGCCAATACCACAATGATGGAGCCATCGCCTTCCTGGTAATGGCTTTGGGCCAGTTTGTGGATCTCGTAATTCAGCGTATCCTTTAGTTCCTCGCCCACAGGGACGCCGTCGATAGTCAGATTTTTCTTGCGGCCGAAGTTGGATTGTACCAGCACGCCAATGGTATAGGTGGAATCGCCTATTTTGATGAGTCTTGACGCCGTGCCTGTACCACCTTTAAAGCCAAGGCAGCACATGCCGGTCCCCCCACCCACATTGCCTTCCTGCACAAGCCCTGTTTTGGCCGAGTTGAGTGCATCAAAGGCGTTGCTTTCCTTTACGTGGAAGCCATAAATATCGTTCATCACACCATCCCAAGTTTCAGCAACCAAGGGGTAGGTGTACCAACCGTCTTCTTTTATCCAATTTTTTTGTACAAACCATTTGAGCATGGCGTCCCTGCAAACGCCCACGCTGTTGGTATTGGTGATGAGGATGGGCGTTTCCAGGAAGCCGGATTCGGTGAGCCAGGTGGTGCCGGTCATCTCGCCATTACCATTCAGCGTGTACCAGTTGGCATAAACCGGCGTACTGTTTTGTCCCCGCGGCAAAATGGCCGTAACCCCGGTGCGTACCGGTCCTTTGCCGATGATGTTTTTGCCCTCGCCCTCAATTATGGTACTAAACCCTACCTCGACACCTTTGACATCGGTTATTGCGTTATACTTGCCGGGAGTGCCTTCAAATGGGATGCCGATGTCCCTTGCCCTGGGTTTTTGTGCCTGCGCCATGGATTGTAGAGTTAGTAGGATTGCTATGGTTAGGATGTGTTTCATTTAGTGAATTAGTGAATTAGTGATTTGGCAAAAAGCAAGTCTTTTCTACCTTTCACCTTCTTCGTCCGCCATAGCTAAAGCGACGGTGGATCAACCTAAAGAAGCGTCTGCAATGCCCAGCGCTTCACTGATAATGGCCAAACCCGCATCAATTTCTGCCTTCGTAACACACAATGGCGGCGCTATAAAGATAAAGCCCCAGCGCACGAAAGTGTACATACCCAGCTCTTTAATTTTTGCGGCTACTTTGTTCATCACCTGCATTTCATCGGGTTTGGCGTTGAATGGGGCCATGGGTTCTTTGGTTTCCCGGTCTTTTACCAGCTCCAGGCAGCCCAGGAGCCCGGTATTGCGCCAATCGCCGATGGAAGGGTGTTTTTGCTTCAGCAATTCTACCTGCTCATTCATGTATCTGCCCATGGCCACCGTGTTTTCGATCAGCTTTTCGTCCTCGTAAACCTGCAGTGTTTCCAAAGCAGCCGCACAACATACCGGGTGGGCCGAGTAGGTGAGGCCCAGCGGTAGCATGGCATCATCATATTTCGATGCGATCTTATCCGACACCATCAGGCAGCCAAAGGGCAAATAGCCAGCAGTGAGGCCTTTGGCCATAGCCACCATATCGGGCACAATATCATGGTTTTGAAAGCCGAACCATTTGCCGGTGCGGCCAAAACCACTCATCACTTCGTCAATAATTAACAAAATTCCATGTTTATCGCAAATCCGCCTCACTGCTTTCAGGTAACCTTCCGGATATTTGAAACAGCCGGATGAGCCAGACTCTCCTTCAAAAAGAATCGCCGCAATATTTCCCGGCCCCTCATAGGCGATCATCCTTTCCAGGTTGTGTGTCGCATCTGCCAACAAACTTTCCGGGCTGTGTTGCCACCGGTAAGCGTAGGGAATATCGATATGGATAAAATTTGGCGCTTGCTGTGCGTCGGCAGGCAGTTTACGCGGGTCGCCGCCGGCCGACATGACGCCATAGGTAGATCCATGATAGGATTGGTACCGGGCGATAATTTTGTGCCTCCCGGTATATAGTCGCGCCAGTTTGATGGCATTTTCTATGGAAGTTGCGCCGCACAGCGTAAAAAAGGCTTTGTTTAAATCGCCCGGGAATAGTCCAGCCAGCTTTTTGCCCAGGTCGCCACGTGCTTTGGTGACGCAACCTGGGGTTACATAACTTACTTCCTGCATTTGCTTTACCACCGCTTCGGTGATGCGCTGATTGCCATGACCGATGTTAACATTCATCAGCCCGGACGAAAAATCGATGTAACGTTTCCCTTCGTAATCATACAGGTAAACGCCTTCTGCCCGTTTTACAGCGATGGGATCAATGCCTTTTTGTTTGCTCCAGGAGAACAGGGTATAGTTCAGGTTGTCCCGGATGATGTCACCCCCCTCTAAGTCTCCTCCGCCAATTGGCGGAGAAGACTTTCTTGTTTTATTTATTACTGAATCCATTGCTAGCCATTATTTATACCCCAACTTTTATTCCCCCTTTAGGGGGTTAGGGGGTTTAACTCATCCAATTCACTCCCGCCTCCGCATTCCACTTCGTCGTGCTCTTTTTTAGTTTCGTCCAAAACTCTATTGAGCTTTTGCCGGTAATATCGCCTACACCAAATTTACTCTCGTTCCACCCGCCAAACGAGAATGGCTCGCGCGGCACCGGCACACCAATGTTCACGCCGATCATCCCGGCGCTGGCTTTATCAATTACGTACCTGGCTGCCCCGCCGTTTTGGGTAAATACGCTGGCAGCATTGCCATAGGGGTTTGCATTCTCAATTGCCAGGGCTTCGTCCAGCGTTTTGGTGCGCATAATGGAGATGACAGGACCGAAAATTTCTTCTTTGGCAACGGCCATATCCGGCGTTACATAATCGATAACCGTTGGGCCTACATATGTCCCATTCTCTTTGCCGGGAACTTTGACATTCCGCCCGTCGACCAGTATTTTTGCGCCATGCTGTTCGGCTTCGGTTATATAGCGCTCAATTCTTTCTTTGGAAGCCTGGTTGATTACCGATCCCAGGTTTTCTCCGGGCACCAGTTTGTTCGCTTCAATACATATTTTATCGATGATATGATCCACCGGGCCAACGCCAACCATCGCCGAGGCGGCCATGCACCGTTGCCCCGCACAGCCGCTCATCGAGGCTGTTATGTTTTGGGCCGTCATATCCGGTGTTGCATCCGGAAGTACCAGTAAATGATTCTTCGCGCCGCCCAGGGCCAGGCATCGTTTTAAGTTTTGGGTGGCCCGGCGATAAACGGCTTGTGCTGCTTTGGTCGAGCCGACAAAGGATATGGCTTCGATGTGCGGATGATCGCAAATGGCATTAACGATTTCGGCATCACCATGTATAATATTAAAAACGCCATCGGGCAGGCCGGCTTCCTTTAACAATACAGCGATACGACCAATACTTAGCGGTACTTTTTCTGATGGTTTGATGATCATGCAATTTCCCAGGGCGATGGCATTGGAGATGGTCCAGTTGGGTACCATCGTGGGGAAGTTAAACGGTACGATGGAGGCTACAACGCCAAGCGGCACTTTTTCGGTACGACATTCAACGCCCTTGCTCACCTCCAGCGTTTCGCCGGTGACCAGTTGGGGTAGGGAACAGGCGAATTCGGTCAACTCAATGCATTTTTCTATTTCGGCAACCGACTCACTTAATGTTTTTCCGTTTTCTTCGCTGCCCAGGGCGGCTAGCTCCTGCAGATTCCTTTCCAATAAAAATTTGTAACGATAAAATACCTGCACCCGCTCCTTGATGGGCGTTTTGCTCCAGGCAGGGAAGGTATTTTTTGCTGCTAAAACTGCTTCTTCCAGGTCTGCACTTGTGGAGCAGGGTAATTCCGCCAAAAAGGCGCCATCTACCGGGGAAATGATCTCCAGCATCCTTTGCGATTCAATCGCTATAAATTCACCGTTAATGAAGTTTTTTATGCGCCCGTATTTCATTGAGATCAAAATTAATAAACAAAAACAACCATTTGATTAAAGTAGATAAATATGTCGATCCCCGGCCGCTCGGCCAAATAAATAAATCATTGCAGGGTCAAACAAAGCGAAAGGTAAGTTCATTATTTAGTTAAATAGCTTATATTTACCATACTTTTTGCCGGTGACGGAAAAATGTATCGCTAAACTGCTAAATCCAATTTTATGAAAATTAAGACCAAATTGCTGCTTGGGTTCGGCCTCTTATTTGTGGTCGTAGTTTTTTTTGGTGTTGTTTCCGTTTATTATATTGAAGATATTTCCGAACATTCAAAAAGTTCGATAAAGAACAACTACGAAACGCTGATGTTCACCCGCGAAATGCGGACACAACTGGATGAAAACGATTTGCCCTTATCTGCCACGGCTGCCGCCGCTTTTGATAATTCCCTTAAAAAGCAGGAACATAACATAACTGAGCCAGGTGAAAAGGAAGCCACTGCAGGCTTGAGGCAAGCTTTTGCGGAGATCACCAATGGGACTTCAAGTTTAGCGGCGCAGCAACAGGCCGAAAAGACCGCACGTGTTCAATTAAACACGATTGATGGTTTAAACATGAAGGCTATCGTTCAAAAAAATAACTATATCAACGACACGGTGTCTAAAGCTACGCTGTACCTCGGCGGCATCGTATTCGTTACTTTTTTAATACTTTTTATATTCATCATCAATTTCCCAGGTTTTATCCTCAACCCGCTCAATCAATTTATCGACGGCGTTCATGAGATTCGGGAGAAGAACTACGATGTACATCTCGAGTTTAAAACAGGAGATGAGTTTGCAGCCCTGGCCATCGAGTTTAATAAGATGGCGGCCAACCTGAGTAACATGGAGAATGAAAACCTCACTAAAGTTATTTCGGGCGAAAACCAGGTAAAAATATTAATGGAGGAATTGCCGGCGGCTGTGATCGGTGTGAATGAAAAACAGGAAATTTTGTTTATCAACAACGAGGCCCGGCGCATTTTGAAGATCGGCGACAGACTGGTTAATGGGCTACAGATACATGATGTTGTGAGTGGCAGCAACCTTTTAAATACCATATTGGACGCGAAAGATGGGGAACAGGGCGTTAGGCTTTCGCTGGATGGGAAAGCATCGAAGTATCAAATCAAGAAATTCGAGATCGTTGTGCCAAATTTGAAGCCAAAATCGTTTGATACCATGCAATTCGCGGGCTACCCCGCCGGGATGATCTATGTTGTAAAAGGTGTAGAACAACCTGAGCCCAATGCTGTGAAACCCTCGTGATTTAAGTAGAAAGTCGAAAGTCTGTAGTCGAAAGTCAGTTTTATTTTTTTATTGTATGCCGACTGTATCTGTTCTAACACTTTCCCGTATTCTGCGTTATAGTTTATTAGCGGGCAACCGCCTGTTAAATAAATACGTAAGTACAAATAAATTTATATGCCCTTTATAGCGTCAGCGTCAACCATAGATTTCCCTTTTAAAATAAAACAGCAGGAAGCAAAAGAACAAGCCCTTGAAATGTTTTCTGCCAATTTCCCGGAGGCCCGGCGCCTGATCTTCGCTTTTGACAACACCGAGATCAACTATCGCAACCTGTGTAAACCATTGGATTACTACAGGAAACCCAACACATTCGAGGAAAGAAATAACGACTATATTCAAACAGCGCTGCTATGGTCCGTGCGTGCCATAGAGGACTGTGTAGTCAAAGCCGGGATATCCAAACAGGATATCACCGATTTGATATTTCTTTCCACAACAGGGTTAGCTACGCCAAGTCTTGACGCGTTGATCGTTAACGTGTTAAAACTCAATCCGCACATTAACCGCATGCCGGTTTTCGGCCTGGGCTGCGGGGGAGGGGTATCGGGCATGGCAAAAGCCAATGCCTTTGCAAAAGGCAACCCGGATGCCGTGGTGTTAGTGGTAGCCGTGGAGCTATGCTCGTTAACGCTGATAAAAAATGACTATAGTAAAAGTAACTTCATCGGGTCGAGCCTGTTTTCAGATGGCGTGGCGGCTTGCATTGTTAAAGGCGATAACCATAAAAACAACACAGGCGTTAACTATGTTGCCACCAGCAGCAAGCTATATTATGATACTCTTGAGGTGATGGGCTGGGATTTCCAGGATACCGGGTTTAAAGTGTTGTTTTCGAAGGATATTCCTATGTTTATCAGGGAGCATATTAGGGAAGACATTTCGGAGTTTTTAGAGCGACAGGGGCTTCAATTGAGCGATATAAAAAACTTCATTTTTCATCCCGGCGGCAAAAAAGTGCTGGATGCTTACGAGGATGCCTTGCAATTGTGCGAATGTTCGCTTGGAAAAACACGGAAAGTGATGCGCGAATGCGGAAATATGTCGAGCGCTTCGGTATTATATGTTTTGGAAGAGTTTATGCGCGAAGGATTTACGGATGGCTACGCCCTGATGCTGGCCATGGGGCCGGGGTTTTCGAGCGAGATGATTCTTTTGGAGGTGAAAGGTAAAAGGTGAAAGGCAAAAGGTGTTTTACGTTTTTGGCGAGTCGGGAATTTTAGATACATTAGATAATATAAATATGATTGGTCAACCTTTAACCTTTCGCCCTTAACCTTTCACCTCAAAAAATGGCTTTCATCCTTTTCATATCTTTCTTTATCCTTCAGCGGCTTTCTGAATTGTTCATCGCGCGGCGTAATGAAAAGTGGCTGTTGTCGCAGGGAGCGGTTCAATACGGGCAGGAGCATTACCCGTTTATGATCGCTTTGCATACGCTTTTTATCGGGGCGATTATCTGTGAATTCATCTTGCGCGGTCAACCGCCCATCGACTGGCTTTTCCTGGCAATTTATTTATTGGTGCTATTTTTCAAATTCTGGGCGCTGGCGTCGCTTGGTAAATATTGGAATACCAAAATATACCGCATCCCGGGCGTTTACCCGGTAAAAAAGGGGCCGTATAAATTTTTAAAACATCCCAACTACATGGAAGTAGTTTGCGAAGTGGCCATTATCCCGCTGGTTTTTCACCTGTATTATACCGCTATCATTTTCTCGTTATTAAATGCAGTAATGCTCTGGGTACGAATCAGGGTAGAGAACGGCGTTTGGGCTGACTAGTCATTCCTTCTTTCGGACTTTACCGACTTTCCGGACTTTCGGACTAACTCAATATCTCATCGATCAACCCAAAATCTTTTGCGTCCTGGGCGCCCATCCAAAAGTCGCGGTCGGATACGTCGTGCACTTTTTGGTATTCCTGCCCGGTATGTTTTACATAAATTTCATAAAGTTCCTTTTTTACTTTTAGTATCTCGCGCGCGGTGATCTCGATATCCGATGCCTGGCCCTGGACGCCGCCAAGCGGCTGGTGCAGCATTACACGCGAGTGGGTGAGGGCCGCCCGTTTCCCCTTTGCCCCGGCACAAAGTATGATACTGGCGAAGGAAGCTGACAAGCCCGTGCAGATGGTGGCCACATCCGGCGCAATCAGTTGCATGGTATCATAAATTCCAAATCCTGCATAAACAGACCCTCCGGGCGAGTTGATATAGATCTGGATATCGCGTTTCGGGTCGGTGGATTGCAGGAAGAGTAGTTGGGCCTGGATGATATTGGCCACATGGTCATCAATGGCGGTGCCGAGGAAGATGATACGGTCCATCATCAGCCTGGAGAACACATCCATTTGGGAAATGTTGAGCTGGCGCTCTTCCATAATATAGGGTGTCATCCCCATGCGGAAAGCTGCGGCCCCGGTTTGCGAAACGTATTGATCCACTAAAGTTGAGTCAATACGAAGGTGGTTCACGGCATAGCCGCGAAATTCATGTTGGTAGGTCATGGTGTTAGTTGATTGAGTTGATTGGGTTGGATTAAGTTGATTGAGTTGTCAAATCCGCCCCGTACTTTTATTTAAATATGCTCCAAATTTTCTGCCTGAAATTTCTGTGCGACGGTTGGCTGAATAATTTTTGATGTACAGATTCAATCTCTGCCTTTAATTTTTTGCGGCTGTATTGCTGCACAATCACGTGCGTCTTTTTCTGCCAAACAACCTGGCCGGATAGCTGCGGGTTAATGATCAGCAGGGCATCAAACAGCAGTGTGTCTTCGGTTGGGTTATTGTTAAAAATATAACCGTCGATCAGTTTGATCTCATTCAACGAAGTCATCATAAGCCAAATGTTTTTCTTTGATGGTTTCCCGTACTTTTTCCATGCATTTATATTTCTGAACGGTGGCCGACCGTTCGCCCGAGTAGCCAAAAAAATCCGCGATCGATCTTACCGGCAGGTTATCGTAATAGAAGGCTTTCAGCAGTTCCATACACTTTTGTCCCGCCGTTTCCAGGTAATGCATCAGTTTGTTTTGGGATGGCTGCAAATCGTCATCCGCGATAATGTCCCATTGTTCATCCAACGAAGCGTTCAGCGTATTCTCCTTAAACTTTTTCGACCATAAATGTTTGGCTATGCCGACAAGGTAGGCTCGCTCATTGGTTTGAAGCGTTATCGCGCCTTGAACTGATTTTTCATAGAAGATCACCAGCGCGTCCTGGAAAACATCTTTTGCATCATCAAAAGAACCACCCATTTTGCCCATATATTTTGCCACTGCAGGGAATGCTTTTTTGTAGAGCGATAGAAAAGCCTGTTCCCTTTCAGCGGCCGTCCATCCGAAATTGATTTGCCGCGCCATAAACCAGTTTTTAATAACAAGTGTAATAAAATAACAAAATATCACCCGGAAAATTGTTTTTTATTTTCTTCCGTCCCGCGTCTATTCCACCAGGTCGCCAAGCAAGACCCACTAATATTCATCACCGGGCCAAATACCGCCGGCGCCAGGCCGATGGTTGCCAGGCCGCCCATGGTCAAAGCAAGGTCGGATGCCAGGCCGCTGTTTTGCATACCTACTTCGAGCGATATGGTGCGACATTCTTTTTCCTTAAAGCCCAGCAAGCGGCTGATCCAGTAA
>Ga0302185_10001913_pt1 | contig 14069 bp, 11 predicted proteins | sample II_Bog_E1_1_FD_200231 | JGI IMG/M metagenome (GOLD analysis project Ga0302185, IMG submission 200231) | Peat permafrost microbial communities from Stordalen Mire near Abisko, Sweden - II_Bog_E1_2 | ecosystem: Environmental > Terrestrial > Soil > Wetlands > Peat | place: Sweden: Abisko... | reverse complement strand
CTCTCAAGCAAGATTATTTTTGGCAAGCCGTTGACGATATTAAATATGTATATGTAACATAAGATGATCATCCAATAACCTAAACTTGCTATTCAGGACAGAAAATGAAAGGAAACTACAAAAAAGGGACTATTATAACAGTCGAACATAGATGCTTTAACTTTAAGCCTCCAATCGTTAATGGAGACAAACTGTATTTTATGATCTTTGCAACTCAATATGAGATGGAACTGATATATTTAACCTTTTCCGAAATTGGCTTCGTATAAGCCAAATAAATTTAAAAGGAAACAATAATTAAACGGTTATCGAGTGAAAACAAAGCCATCCCATAATGAATTATTTGCATTTATTTAATCTTAAATAAATTTGATGTTTATAAAAAAAAAAAATTAAGATAGACATATAATTATCTTATCTAAATCAAGATCAATGTGATGAAGTGCATGTAAGGGTTTGAGCATTCCAGACTGAGGGAGATGCACAAGAAACGCACTGACCAGCTGCAGTCAAAAAGGGAGCAGTTGAGGGACAGACACACTTTAAGGCAGTCTGATCAAAGATGAAACCTGAGGGGCAACCAACACAGTTTTCGGAATTAGAGTCAAGATATGAATTTTGAGGGCAAGTTTGACATGTTTTAGCTTTGGCATTCCAAAAATTAGGACTATCGCAGCTCACACAGACGTTATTCGGATCAAGATAAGGGTGAGTTGAAGGGCAAACACAGAGACTGCTGTTAACGTCAAAAGTGAATCCAGTTGGACAAATTTGGCAGATTTTATTTTTTGGATCCCAAACACCAGGAGTGGCGCAGGAAACGCATTGATTGCTTGAGCTCACGTAACTAAATTGTTTTGGACAAACACAAATGTTTTGTGTATTATCAAAAATATAGGTTGCAGGACATGCTTTGCAAGATAAACTGCTGGGGTCCCACCAATTTGGAGCAGCACAAGTTACGCACTGGCTGTTTGAGTTAAGATATGGTGCTGTAGCTGGACAGGAACATTGGTTATTGCTACCCAGAATAAATCCTGCTGGGCACCCCAAACATTTTTAGGAAACAGTATCATAATAGGCGTTCGTAGGGCAGGTCTGGCATAGTTTGGCAGTTGAATTCCAGAAACTGGGAGAGGTACAAGCTACGCACTTACTGTCTGAAGTAAGAAAAGATCTATCCGGAGGACAGATGCATTTTAAAGTTGCAGGGTCGACCACGTATGTATCAGGGCAGCAGGTCTGATAGCTCGTTGAAAGATGAGAGATAGTTTTGGCATTGAGCAATGCATAGAGAGCAAAAATGAGTATAAGTGTTTTCATCCAAGCAAGATATTTCCAATTTAAATTTATCACCGCATAAATCAAATAAAATAGATAAGATTTATTGAATTATTTTATTAGGGCTTGATCTTTTTGGATAATTTACTCTTTTTTAATTTGATAAAAAAGGTTATTGAATGTTTTGATACTGTTAACACTTTACGATTGTAGTCATTTTATAGGAAAGACGATAAATGAGATCAGCTTTATGGATAATCAAGCTGCAGTTCTAAAATCAACGCTGATCTCGATTCCATTGGGAATAGTGATAGAGGTCACCTCCTTCATTTGTCCAGCAGTGCATTCAAGATCGATGTATCTCTTGTAGATGCTCATCTCCCAATTGTCCCATGTCTTGGATCCCTCACCGCATGGTGACCTTCTGCAGCTAATGCGTAGATGTTTGTTAGGAAGTCTCACGGGGCCTGAAATCTTAACTCCTTGAGTTTTAGCGTTGCCTACGAGTTGATTAGTAACCTGTTGGACGGCGTTCAACTTATTACCACTGAAAGTGATTCTTGTTCTCTTGATTTATTGATCTTAAACTCCTTCTTTCTTGGTGTCTTTGTCAGCCATTAATGGTTAATATATCAAATATTATTTGATTTAATTAATTAAATAATATTTTTATAACCGTCCTTCAATCCGAAATAAGGTTTTTAGGAATTTGTGTTTTTATGAAAACCTCAATAAATTGACAACAATGATATTCTATTAATTAATCTAATTTATTGAAGATTAAATTAATTTATAGAGGCTCGGTAAACGAAAGATGTGATAAATAGCTTATAATAGCGAGTTATTTTAGTAATTTACTAAGAAAACAGCATCTTTTCCATTCATAATATAAAACTTATTCCACAGAATCGATAGAAACCATTGACTTATTCTAATTAGTTTAGTTTTATTTCCTATTTATAATTGACTAGTAGTAATGTCCAGATCACAACCTTATCGTTCGAGAATACCCACTCATATTATCCAACTTCTTGACGTAGCATCACGGATCACTTTATTTTTGGTTGGACAAACAGGACCTCTAAGTTTTACTTTTAAGGATCGTTTAGAAAATAAATATAAAGCTTCAATTGGACCAGAAGTTAAATGCTCTTGTTCACCTCAAAGGAATGACCATTGTATTCATACTATGTACATTCTACTCAAAATATTCAAAGTTAGCGTTGAAAATCCAATCATGTGGCAAGCCGCTTATGTTGACTGTTAGCTATAGGACCTTGCCTCAGGTAAGCATACTGTCAACCAAGCGAGAAGACCAAGGCCTACATTTTAAATTATTAATGAATAACCCTTACCTGAGCTTCCTAGTTAACTAATTCGAAAAAGATAATTCAAAATGGACATAAAGCCAGTAATATTATCTTAAAGAATGAAACTGAATGAAGAATCTATGTGTCCAATCTGCCAATAAGAAATGAGATAAGATATGTGTTTAAGCTATTGTAAGATTATGTGTGGCAATAACTTTCACTTAGAGTGCCTCAAAGTCTGGGCGAAACATCGATCACAGTAGGGTACAACAATCAACTGTCCAATGTGTAGAAGTAAGTTTCCTATTAATTTTCTTATGGAGCTCTAACAAGAAGAAAGAGAATATGCCAAAAAATAGAGTGACAAAGTTCATGTACAATTTAATTGTGCAGGGTGTGGGGTCCAAAATATCCCGAAAAATCCTCATAAATGTTTGCTATGCACAACTTACGAATTGTGTTAATGTTGTTATGCAAGCAAAAAACATATAAAGCACCCTTTCATAAGAAGGGATGATGATGGTCGATGGCGTGGAGCTTAGGAACGTCGTGATAAATAGCTAAAGCTCAAATAATATATTCACAATAAAAGGAAAGAGACTTATAACTAGTAAATCTTGTAAAAGATTCGAAAAATTTAATAAGATCCAAACAAATTAATGGATTATGTGGCATCCTCTTATCCCTATGTCTCGAAATACATAAGTTAGTAGATAGATCCTATGCGGAAAATGGACTTTAATCCATCAGATATAAAATGTTTCAAATGTGGAGCCACAAAAATGCTTTTTTTGAGAAGATTATCCTGTGGGCATTTTGTCGATCATGAATGTCTTAAAAATTTGGTCATTAAATAAAAATATTTCTGTTAGGCTGACGGGTGTCAATTTTTAAAAGGGTATGAAAATCTAAAGCAGAAAGAAAAAGAACTAAACAGAAAGAAGGATCATGAGATGCTCAATATTGGAAGAGAGTTTGATGTCTCTCATATTGAAAGGGAAAGTTAATCATATAATTTTACAGTTAATACTCCTGAACAACCCACACTTACGGAAATATTGACTGCACGAGAACCTCAAGTTAGTAATAATCCATCCAGAATGAGAAACGGATTAACCAATAATATTATTAAGGAAAACAGATAACTCATTAACAGTAGAGAACAAGTAAGGCAACAATAAAGAGATCGATTTATTCGAGGACCAGAAATTAGAATTCGAAATATTGGTAACTCGAAACAAAAAGTCTCTCATTAAAGACAGATGAGCAACAACATACGCTAAAAATCATAGCGAAAAACTAGGCAATTGAATATGGGATTAATGATATAAGCCCTCATCGGCAGAAAAATGAAATGATTTTAATAAATTAATTTTCTTATAGTATTTTTTTCAGTTATCAGTGGTATACCGTAGCTTTAGAGACTTCTTATCGAGTTCAATTAGTAAGCTATTCATCAGCTGCATAGTCTTCTCAAAGCCAATACAGTTATCTTGATTAATGGTATCCCTTTGTTTGTTGGGAAATATGTTAGAATCGGTTGCCATAAACTCTTTGCTATGCCATTTTTTGTCTGATATTGAGGTCCATGATAAATTTGACATTCTTAAGCCAGATTCATCATTGTGTTTTTGGTGTTTTACCTTTATTACGTTTAGCTCCTCTTCTGCTTCACGGATTTGAGCTTGAAGGCGAGCAGTTTGTTCCTGATTTCTATCTTTGCACTCTTCCAACTACATCCCTAAGCATGCTAATTCTTCCATAGTTTTTTATACTTTTTCTTTATACTACTCTAGGAGTGCATTAGTTGCTCTAAGTTCTGTCTCTAAGCCCTCATTATTATTTTCCATTTCAACAATATCTCTTTTAAGGCTATCGCACTGAGCTTTGAGAGAAGTATTTTATTTCTTCAAGTTTTAATTGTCCTTTTCAAGAGTAGAAACTTGATCTCTTCTTTTTTCCTTCATAATCAGCTATTTACTTTTAGAGCATCTAGTTAATACTGTAATTAATGTCTTTTCGATTTAAGTTTTGAATTTTACAGTTCTAGTTCATCGATGATGGCTCGAGTTTCCTCTTGGTTATGACAGTTCTACCTTCGTAGGCAAGAAATTGCTGGTTTAATTATTAAAATTCGTCTGTTTTTTGTTGCAAAGGGGTTTTATGAGAATGAATTGGATTCATTGTAAGTCAGAGTAAAAATTAATTCTAATGGAAAAATAAAGAAGACTGTATAAATAAATATGACTGTAAAAAATATTCTTTGTTTGAGTTGGGTAAGTGAGTCATTATTGTCGTAAATTCATTTAAACTTTAATCAAATTGTAATTTTTATTATTTAAAGGCTAATACTGCAAGATATTTGTTGTTTCATTGTAAAAATTATAATAATTATCCGAATATTTGAGATAAAATGGTAAGAATAAAAGTTATGTTATTCGTTTATGAGAAACTTATATTTTAAATTTTAGAAACAAACATCTCCCCGGATTCCCTCTTAATTATTAATGCCTGACAATATTTATGCTCCAATAGCGACTTAAATAATCATATTATTATATCATATTATTTAAATATTACTTAACATGTGGGCTTTAGGTCTTGGCTCCCTCGCTATCACCAGTATACTCTACTTTTATGATTACCGCTAATTTCGGAAAAGAATTAAGAGATAGAGCTAAACCGAGGAAAAAAGAAGCAAGTATTAAACGATTAAAATTTTGCTCACAGGAGGCCCGTAAATTCTTTTAAATTTAGATGTGGAGGCAAGAGCTAAGGGATTAACTGTATTTACTACTCTTTTAAACAAATAGCCTCTCCAGTTTTTATAGTGCCGTAAGCCGCAACCATCATTGGAACTGCTGGAATTACTTTGGATCTTTCTCAATTTAAACCAAGACAAATTTAGCTCTTCCAAATATATCTAATGAAACTTCAATATAATCTGGAAGAAATAGTCCTTTCAATTGCCAGTAATCTGTAAAGGCTCGAAAAGACACCTATAGTATTATGCGATAGAGGTCTTTTGGATGGAAAAGCATATGCTGGAGAGTAAAATTGGGCTAAAATGTTAAATGAAATCAATGTAGCTTACTATTTATTCAGATTACTTAGCAAGAGATCCTCAATAGATATAAAGCAGCAGTGCATATGGTTACCGCAGCTAAAGGTGCAGTCAATTACTATAATTATACGCAAGAGGAGGCCGCTCAAGCTGAAGCTGAAGCGATACTTTAAGAATAATAATAAGAGTAATAAAGAATGGAAGGACTCCAAGTGCGCAGAGAGAGTCCTGAAACAGTAACAAATAGTTTATATAGGCAGTCGATTTGGATGAAAAAATACAAGATTGCTATAAAAATCACCACAATCGCTACATAATTTCAAACTAATTTTTTGTGAAAAACTTTGAAGATAAAAAGACAGTACTGCTGGCACAAGTTTATCAGATCATCTCGAGCATCATTAAACGCTATGATCTCAGCGAATACTACAAGGACTATCAATTATCTCGAAAGAATTCATCGGAAAACATTGGTTTAATTGATCAGCCTTCCCCTTATCTCATCCGCAAACGCAAGTTCCAAAGATTTTTGAGAAGGGCTAATACTCTGAGTGTGGATTCACCAGTTCGTAAAAATACTTGATCAGTAATCATATCAATTTGTTGCCTATTAAACAATCAAAAAACAAATAATTATTCACATAATTTTTATGCCAAGACAGGATTTTACACAAATTAATTAAGGCTCAGACTATCTCATCGACTATATTTGAGAACTTCTATATTTAGTTCAATAGATAATTATGAAAGGGTAAAAGTTATTGCCACTTGATTTCATAGTTAAAGAGTACAATTCGATAACATCTAGCTTGATATAAGACTTTAATAGTTTTTAAATTGGATAAAACTCGAAAACTCTAATAATATGCTGACAAAATATTCTATTTTCTGAAAACAAACAATGAAAAAAAATACAATTTTAACCATTTCAGAATAATAGTTGGACCCCAATATCATAAATATAAGCACAGCATATCAAAAAGATTTTTATCTAATCATGAAACACCAGTGGTAACTTTTTTAGTATCAAAATATATGCAAAGCTTATAAACGATCAAGAATATTAAGAATCTTTAGATTTCCAAGTCAATCAAGGTTAGACCCTGAATTTGTATCGTTTATTTTGCTTTCTTCGTTATCAGACACGATAAACTGAGGAATAATTGGATTTTTCCTAAACGGGACAGCAATTATTTTTTTAATATCTTTTATATATACTTTGAACTATTTTTTTCCACGATGAGCTATAATGAAGGCCTTTGACATAATGGTATTTTTCCTTAAACTTATTGATTAATTATAATAAATGTTCCATATTAGAAGCGATTAAGATAGCCTTAATTTATGAATTACATAATGCTTTATATATAAATTGGAGTTATTTTTTCTTTTTAAGCAATATCATAAAGCCCATTTATTAAATTTACCTTAAAATAGTCGTGGCTTTCAGTATTATAGAGGTGGCATGCCTTTTTTGAAACTTGTAGTTGTTTTTTTGATTTTTACGGATTCTAGAATTATTTAAAATGATAAGTATGTGAATAACTGCAACAGATATCTGTTATTCCTAAAAATAGGACCGATTTCTTTATGATTTAGCTTAATTCCTTATATTAAATCAGAAATGACTCATAAAATTATTGAAGTTTATGAACTTCTTTAATAATAATAATTTGATATTCGTTCAATACAAATTACTAACTTTATGCAAAAATTATTGAATAATCTTCCACTATGATTTATATCCTTAAATATACAGAAAGAACAATAAATAACAATTCTTTACTTTCTTCATTTTTATAGTTTAGGTAAACGTAAAAAATACAAGTTAGAAGGATTAGTTTGAAAACAATCATTTGCATATATCACATTTACGGAAGTAAAATTACAATTATTGATAATATATGTTTGAATTTGATATATTGATGAGTGATACAAATTTATCTATTTTTAATTTATCTCTATAAATAATACTCCATCAATCGATGCATTATCAATCAAATTTTACCTCCCAAATTTCATATTCCCTTAATTTATACTTTTACTATCCTGTAAACTCTGAATTTGCCTTATAAGATCCAAATTTAAACTCAGATTTATAACTCTTCGCTAAATTATTCCAGTTTTCCTTCTTATCAGCTTCGTCCACAATATTGATATCATGTCCCTCTCCGAAAACTGGTCCGCAATCACTGTCGTTCATAATTGCTTGTTTGTTGTGCTATGGCTTTATATCATAAGTAAATAATTATTTTCCCTCAACTTTAAATAAAAAGGACTGCGATTTTTAATCCTATTAGTAAGTAAGCATCTCATTTTTTTTCCATTCACATGGCGTGAATCCACCAAAATATTTATTGTCAGTTGTGCATGCAATCATGATTGTATTTTTCTTACCATGACATTACTCATGAAATGCTGAGGCTTTAAATTTATGTTATGATGCTCTAAAAATGAGGGCAATATTCGGGATAGATGGCTTTTCCAATTTTTTAGCAATGTAATTCATCAAGGATGATAAAATTTCGCTGTTCTAGTCGTATTTACGCATTAGAGATTATTTAGATAGAGTTGAGACAGCTACAACACTACTTAAGATATCCTTTTCCTCAGATTTATTGAGCTAATTAGTGCCAAAAGTTGAAGCCGAGACCCAACTAATCACTCCCATATTTATAATAACTATGCACTATCAAAAGAGGAAATAATAAAACTATATGACAAGTCTAAATATTAACTATTAAAATTGAAAATTCATGATTCACCAGTGTCCAAAGTTTTTTCAATAAATTTTATAAATGATGAATATTTACATGATCATGTAGTGATTAAGAAAACCTTTTTCTACAACTCTTCTAATTTATTTATACTATTTTTATTCTCCTTTATTAACATCTTATTATTACATTTTCAAATTTCATAAACTATATATCCTTTAATCACAATAATGTTGTTTCTTCCGCACCGGCCCACTCTCACCATCATCGAACAGCGTAATAAGTTAATTATCACCACTTCGAACTAAATTCTCTTTGCCTCTCTTGATTTTCTAGAATAATATATCACAACTCATCTTGTATCAGCGCATCCAATTTCACTAGCATATTCTTCTTAAAAATCAGAAGCACTTGTAATCACAAAAAATTGCGTTATGATTTATTGGACTGATTGGCAACATCGAGTGGAATTACATTTGGCTCTTTACTTAAATAATGAAAGAATTTATTCTTTTGATTGGGGTTAAAAATGCGTTGTATATGGAGAATTTAGGCAATATAGTACTAAAAAGCTTACCCTTTACAACATTCGAAACTATGATTAAGATTTGCCCAGCTGCTTTTTAGGACAAACTCAATTTTTAATTACAAATAAGAGAATAGTAATATACGATCATAAAATCGGAAAAAGGAAAAATGTATAATGGTAGGATAGTCGGTAATGGCTACCAAAGCTAATTGAAGGTAAAATGTAACTATCCGCTTTTCGAACATATTAGGGCAATACTTTATTAAGAATATAAAATTTATGTTTAATTATCAAATAATCTAAAGTGATGAACTAAATGAGTAATGATGGAATTCTAATTATTAACAAATGCATGGCTGTTTGGTTCTTTAACAATCGTATGAAAATATATCAAGTTGATGAATATTAATTTATTGACCTTGGTTAAATCTAAGCTTACTAAGGTCATTACTATACTTCCACCGTCTATGATGATAAGCTGCTCTTATTTTTTTATGATTTTAAAGAATTGCAAATGAAAACTCTCAAACTCGTGAGTGCTGATGAAATCCAAGAAGAAGAAAGAAAGAGACAAGAAAAAGAGTTATTAAAAAGGAGTATGAGAGAAGAGCCTGCAATCACTGAAAAAGCTGTATCCTAATCCAGTAAACCTTTGGTTAAAGTTAAATCACAGTATCTAGCATCTGACAGCAAAAGTGTGAGATTTAAAGGAGGAAGTATGCAACAGGCACTAAAAGCCTCAATAAATAGTTTTAAGAAAGAGGTTGAGAAATCAATCAAGAATTAGAATTATCAAGACAGTCCTCTTGATCAAAAATACTTAAAGATAAATAATGATAAATTGATAAAATTTCCAGAGCTTAAAAAAAGAGTAGACTTTGATTCACCCAATCGGCTGTCACCAGAACCAAGGCCAGAAAAACCTATTCAACTCACGAAATCTGTTCGAGGGAAAAAGGAACTTTCAGAAGTAAGATTGTCTATATTCTTAGTATGAATAACAATAATAATCACCAGATCTGGTTAATTAGTTAAAAAGCTCTATATTATCATCTTTATCCTCTTTTTAAGTCGAGCCAGCTCTAAAACATGCTTCTTCAGCTGTTGATACAAGAACTGGGGACAGTTGTGGTGTATTTCATAATCAATCGACATGCAATTAACGAAAGTAGTCCGGTGATTTCCCTAAAAATGACAAATAAAATGGAAAGAGCTTGATCAGGAAAATGTCTAAAATTTATAGATAGCAGCCTTAAAAATTTGAGTAAGCTTTGGAATATGCAGTTGAGCATATTATTCAGTAAAACGATGCTCGATTGTTCTTTGCTTAGCATGTCCGCTTATTTAATTCTGATCTCACCAAAGATCGATTGTTAAGGCTTTACAGACATATTTTAGATAGTCCTACAAATAAAAAATTAATGGCAACTGCTTTAAGTTAATTTAAGCTGAGTTAAGTGCCCTAAGTGTGCTTGCCTATTGGGCATGAAATTTTACATGTCTTTTTCATCATTTACCCTTCAGTATATATAGAAGATTTACTTCATCCTACTATCAATGTATACTAAGACTTAATTTAAAGCTATTTTAACAGAAGAATTATGGATTAAATTATCAAAATTTAAGAAGAATCTATAGAACTTGCTCACCCTCGCAATTTATTAAATATTCTACTATACCTTAATGAATATTTTCAGCTTTAACTAGATCTACTTTTCGAAGTCTACGCTAAGAGCATGATGAAGCATTAGTGCAGCCATATTCTTAAAAGAATCATGGAAAGCAATATATTTAATATTTGCTAAGTGGATAGGGGAGTTTTTGAAAAAGCTGCTGTATCTGTCTTGAGATAAATATTGGAACAATATCCTGATAATTTTGAAAGAGCAAAGCCGATTATTGATTTAATGGAAAAAGATACACGTGAAATGTTTCAATAGATTATCAATATGATGGACGATTTTAACTCATGTAGTCTAACCTTTATTATTTCTCCTGTTTTTGATTTGTCATAAACTAAAAGTAGTCTTAACTTTATGAGCGATTTGATTAACAATAACTCAGCGGACAATCTGGTTAATATGAATATTTCTTCACTTTTTAAATACATGAGCAAAATAGAAAGTGGTCAATATATTAGTTACTATACTAATAATCACATTAAAATTATGAAACAATTGTCGTAAAAATTAATGAAAAATGGTTACTATGGTCCAGCTCTTTAAATACTTAGTCCTGTTTCACATTTAATTAAAAGGGGATTCATTGCTGCTCTACTATTTAAATATCTTGAAGGAAAATATGCCAATCGATTAGTAGGAATGAAAGTCATTGAACCTGCAAAATTTTAGATTATTTTCAGATAATTATTAATCGAAAATAGGAATCAAATTGAACGAGATCCAATACCTGTTTTAATTTAAACAAACATAAAATTAATAGACTGGACAGAATTTAAAAATTTATGCGCCTCATATTTACCAGAATTCTCATGGGAGTTTAGTTACATTCTTTATTCCGATATTTTATTGTCAAACGAACTGGTCGCAGAATAGATTCTTACTTCTGAACAATTATATTTTCTCTAAAAGAAAATAGGGTACTCAACTCAAGAAATTCGCAGGCTAACTTTAATAGAAGCCAAAGATGAAAATTTACATCTCCCTTTATTTACAAGATAAGTATTGTACAAAGATAACTAAACAACTGATAATCCATTTTTCTTAAATGTAAAAAGCAATCAAAATTCTTTGACAGCTCAAAGATCTTTGAAGGCTTTTAATAGAACGGAATAGTTCTTATGTAATAATCGTCGTTGCAGTGTTCTTAAGAATGGAGAATAGCCTGATTCAGCCCTTGTTTCACTTCGATTATAAGTGTACCAAAACAAAATTCTTGCAATGCTTTAAGAATATTACAAATAATCACCAAAAGACAAATTTTTGAGAGCAATCAACGTTGTTGATAAATAAAGAGTAAAGCTTTGCAATATTGACAATTATAAGTCTTTGGTTCAAGCAAACATAGACTATCCTTTCTATAATTTAATTCCTTTCTGCTATTTCATAAACTAAACTAAAGCTTGGGAAATAACTTAAAAATATATTAAGACAGAGTTAACAATCGATAACTTTTGGATTTTGTATCTAATTATTAACATTTTATATAAGAGGGGAGGCAGTGTGGCAAATATGCTAATAGAAAGGATTATCTCTGAAGAAGAAGATATTTGGTCCGAAGCAATTCAATTGATTCTTGAAAATATCAATCTTGACAATTCATTTCTAATTAAAATGGCCTCGATCGCTTAAAAAAGACAATTAATTTCAATCAAATCAGTCATCAACACATTTGTTAAAAATGATTGTTGATATTAGATTATTTTACTGGATTAATAAATGAGATATTTAGTTAGATCTATCATATTTCAGTTGGCTCGATAAGTTATTTTATTTCCAATTATAAATCCAAAGGAATTTTTTGCCACTAGAAATCATACTTTGGTAAGAGTCCTTCATGAGGATAACTTTAAAAATTTGCCCACTCAAAAGGAGGAAACCTACCATTGCTTCTTGGAGGTCCAGAAATAGCCCAAAAATAGTTTTGTTTTAAGCTATTTGGGGAGGCAATTTTACAATCAGTCATTCCAAAAGGCGAAGGTATAGTATAAAGATCATATCTAATATAAATGCACATTTACCTTGGAGCAAGCCCCCTCGTAACATTTTTTTCCTCGTTGTTAACCAACCAATATTTCATATCCTATTAATTAAGCATTTTAGGGTGGTATTCTTTCAAGATAACTCCTCTAATATCAGTATCATAAGTGGCATTATCTAAATAATTGAAGGAAAATACACTTAAAAGCATAATTTAGTTTGTCATAGATTTATTTGGAATATGGCATGTTATAGGATGCAACATACTTTTGGCTGAATAATAATTATGTCATATCGAATACTTTATAAAGCGAAAATGCTTCTTCGATGAAATGAATTACTCCTGATTTCGATTATAATCTCATTGGATTTATCAACATCCATTGATTGTTATGAGTCCCACTCCGTTATTTTACAAAATAAGATATCCATTCTTCATTTGTTGAAGAAAGATGATTGGCTACGACTGTTCGTAACCAAGAAGGCACTGTTGTAGGTTTAAGCTCTTTTAAATTTTAGCGATTAAAATTTTCAAAACTTGTTTCGAGTACTCTGAGCCCTGAACTAAGTAAAAAGAAATCATCCTTTGAAATGAGATCTCCTGGACGAGATGTAAAGCTTGTTGTTTGCATTGGAACACCGGTCCTCGGAAAACTCCAAGTTTTAGATATCCGTAAAAGAAAAGCATACCTATTATGAGTTCCATGAGTAACATACAATTAATCATTTAATAGACTTACATAAGCATTACAATTCTTTTTTTAACGGTCTTTTTAATCCACAATTTGTAGTAGATCTTCAAGATCACCGATAGAAGTGAGGTAATACAGTTGACTGAAAGTGAGTTATAGTTTAGTGAGTTTTTATTTTTTGATGCGGGTTTGATATCCCGCATGCATATATCTCACCTGCTCTAGATAATAGCCAGTATATCTCCAAAATATATCGTTTGGATTTAGTTGAACCTGTAAGTCAATATAATCTAATTGATTGTCCATAAAATCCTGAACTTACTTGGGAGCTTCTCTGCTGCCATTGAAATCTGAACCACAAAAATTAACGAATGCTGAATAAATTTGACTATAGGTGGCATAACCCTCAAGAAATCCAACAGCTCTGTGTTGTTCCAAATCCGAAACTTTTTAGTTTGCATAGATATATAAATTATTCCATCCAGTCTTTCTGTCATTCACATCGAAGTAGGCATGAGCAAGTTATTGTGCAGAAATTTTATTGGTGATCTCGTATGTATTGGTGAGAGAGTATATTTGTGGTAGTGGTGAAACGAACATAACCAATGGTAATAAAAGAAGCACTATCATCAAGATATTTTAACAAAATATAGAATATATATAGCTGATAGAGTATTTTTAGGTATAATCACAGAAATTATATCAAGCAAGTATTAAATGTTGAGCGAAATGGAAAGGGATAATTGTTTTATTACCTTAAAACTTTAATATTACTATACAATTATATATGTACAAAATAATGCATGTTTTTTCATTT
>Ga0302185_10001910_pt1 | contig 14090 bp, 20 predicted proteins | sample II_Bog_E1_1_FD_200231 | JGI IMG/M metagenome (GOLD analysis project Ga0302185, IMG submission 200231) | Peat permafrost microbial communities from Stordalen Mire near Abisko, Sweden - II_Bog_E1_2 | ecosystem: Environmental > Terrestrial > Soil > Wetlands > Peat | place: Sweden: Abisko... | reverse complement strand
AAGTATTTGAAATTGTTAATAAACACCACTTTTTTGAAAAAATTACCGGATTTTTGGCAATAATTTTATTTCGATTAATATTTGTACATTATATAAAGGATAATTCTATTTTTGAAAGCTAACCGTTATTAATAATCCCTTTTAAATGGCTAACTTCCGATTTCAGGCACTTCAAAGCGTGCTGACCAGGGCTGTACCCGAAACAAAAGCGTCCCATCTCAAAATTTCAGAGTTTTTTTCGGCCAATGTTTTCGATAAAAAGAAAATGAAGGAGTTTCTTTCAGCCGAAGCGTATGACGGTATTATTAACTCGATCGAAAAGGGCAGCCCAATCCCGCGCGATTTGGCTGAACAGGTGGCTTCAGCCATGAAATCATGGGCCATTGGTAAAGGCGCCACCCATTATACGCACTGGTTTCAGCCGCTTACCGGCTCGACAGCTGAAAAACATGATGCTTTTTTTGAGCCGACTGCCGATGGCAACGCCATCGAGCGGTTTTCGGGCGATGCGCTGGCGCAACAGGAACCGGATGCTTCCAGTTTTCCGAGCGGGGGCATACGCAATACTTTTGAAGCCAGAGGTTACACCGCATGGGATGCTTCGTCGCCGGCCTTTATTATGGCGCGCACGCTGTGCATCCCCACGGTCTTTGTTTCGTACACCGGCGAGGCGCTCGATTACAAGGTGCCCTTATTAAAGGCATTAAATGCTTTGGATAAAGCAGCCGTGGATGTGTGCCATTATTTTGATAAGGGCATTGAAAAAGTCAACGCTTCGCTTGGCATTGAGCAGGAATATTTTTTGGTTGATATTGCCTTATTTAATGCGCGGCCCGATCTGTACCTCACCGGCCGGACCCTTTTTGGCCACATGTCGGCAAAAAACCAGCAGCTGGAGGACCATTATTTCGGGTCGATACCCGAACGCGTGTATGCCTTTATGCAGGACATGGAAACGGAGGCCTTATTATTAGGCATACCCTTAAAAACGCGGCATAACGAGGTTGCGCCCTCGCAATTTGAATGCGCACCGGTTTACGAGGAAATTAACCTGGCGATCGACCACAACCAGTTGTTGATGGACCTGATGGACCGTATAGCAAAGCGGCATAATTTTAAAGTATTGCTGCACGAAAAGCCTTATGCCGGCATAAACGGGTCGGGAAAGCACAATAACTGGTCGATGATCACCAATACGGGTAAAAATTTGCTTTCGCCCGGCAAAACGCCAAAAAACAACCTGATGTTCCTCACCTTTTTTGTGAATACCATCAGGGCAGTTTATGAGCATGCCGACCTGCTGCGGGCATCCATCGCATCGGTTAATAACGACCACCGGCTTGGCGCCAATGAGGCACCGCCGGCCATCATCTCCATCTTCCTGGGCAGCCAGCTGAGCGAAGTGCTGGACGAGATAGAAACCTCGCGCATCAGCAAAAAAATAAAGGACGATGCCATGCTGTGGCAGGGCATCCCCAAGATCCCGCAGATATTAAAAGACAATACCGACCGCAACCGTACCTCGCCCTTTGCCTTTACCGGGAATAAATTTGAATTGCGGGCCGTTGGCTCCTCGGCGAATTCGGCCAGCCCGATGACTATTTTGAACGTAATTGTTGCCGATCAGCTAAAAAAATTCAAATATGATGTAGATAAGCTGATCAAAAAGGGCGAAAAGAAAGACGTTGCCCTGCTGATGGTGATCAAAAGATATATTAAGGAGTCGAAAAATATACGTTTTGAAGGCAATGGCTATAGCGAAGAATGGGAAAAAGAAGCGGAACGCAGGGGCCTGCCCAATATAAAAACCACCCCAAAAGCGTTGGATGCCTTGTTAACAGACAAAACCGACCTGCTGTTTGAAGATACCGGCGTATTTACCAAACGCGAAGCGCACGCACGGCACGAAATATTGCTGGAAGCCTTTTACAAAAAACTGCAGATAGAAGCCCGGGTGATCGGCGAATTAGGGATCAATATCATCCTGCCTACGGCAATAGCCTACCAAAGCAAGCTGGTTGAAAACATAAAGGGTTTAAAAGACCTCGGCCTGAACGAGGCAACGTACAAAGCACAACTTGACCTGGTGAATAAAATATCCGAACATGTTAATTTTATCAAGGCTGATATTGATGATATGGTTAACGCGCGCAAAACGGCCAACGTTATTGAGGACCTGCGCGAAAAAGCAATAGCCTACGACGAAAAGGTAAAACCATTTTTCCAGGCCATCCGCTACCATGTAGATAAACTGGAGCAACTGGTTGACGATTCGCTGTGGCCGCTGCCAAAATTCAGGGAGTTGTTGTTTATTAAATAATTAACACGAATTGCCACGAATGGGGACGAATCGACACAAATGCAAATGGACAGGGTTCGTGGACATTCGTTCCTGTTCGTGAACTCCGTGTTTCCGCGTTTAGTTCTTCTGCGCCGGCGTGATCCTGAATTCCGTTTTATAATTATTCCTTAAAACACCGATATATTGAAACTGGCCGATCTTATCCCCGGTAAGTAATTTAAACAATGCGTCAGAAGTTTCTACCGGATGATCGTTGAAGGAAACCAGGATATCCCCGCTCAAAACGCCTGCTTTGTCTGCCGGGCTGCCGTCTGCTACCTGCGATATAAACAAAGCCTGTTTATTGGGTAGGGCATGGAAGGAGCGTAATTTGGGCACCAGGTCAATCTGTTGCATAACCAGGCCCAGGTAAGCGCGTTTTACCTTGCCAAAGCGAATCAGCTGGCCTGCAATATCTTTTACGGTATCAATACTGATGGCAAAACACAGCCCCTGCGCGCCTTTTATCACCGCCGTATTTACACCGATCACTTCACCATCGGTATTGATGAGCGGACCGCCCGAATTACCGGGGTTAAGCGCCGCATCCGTTTGGATCATGCTGTCTATCATCCTGCCGGTCTGGCTTTCCAGTGTGCGCCCAAATGCGCTCACCACCCCGGCAGTAACCGTGTGCTGAAAACCCAGTGGGTTGCCAATAGCGATAACTAATTGCCCGATCTTTAATTCCGCCGAAATGCCCAACTTTACCGGCTTAAAGTTGCCCGACCCTATTTTCAGTACCGCAAGGTCGGCGTCTTTGTCCTGGCCAACCAAAACCGCACCAATGGCGCTGCCGTCATGCAGTTTGATCTGTATGGCGGCTGCATTGCCAACCACATGGCTGTTAGTAATAAGGTAGCCATCCGAAGAAAAGATAAACCCCGAACCTGTGCCGGCGACAACTAATTTGTCTTTTTGTTTTTCAAGTATTTCAACTTTTACAACCGCTGTCTTTACGTTCTCAACGGCGTTAATTATCAGTGATGAATAGTGGTCCATCTTAAGCCTTTCAAAAGCAGCAGCACAAAAGATATACCCTTGCAAAAAATGCGACAAAATAGCGCTTATCGTTAGCCCGGTGTGTAATAAAGTGCTGATTTGGCAGGGAAATCGTTTTTAAACTTTTTTGGGGTATTCCCGCCGCTGGAATTAGCGGCGGTCGGGTGCTTTGCTCATACGCCTGCCTTATGCCCCTATTCACAATTTAACATTCCAGAGGCTTTCAGCCGCCATAGCTTTAGCGAAGGCGGCCGGTATCCGCTACGCCCCCTAATGCAGCACGCCGTAAAGGCCTTAACTTTGGCCCATTAAACAATAAAGCCCGGCGCGCGGCCAGGCATTGTCTTTTTTCTTGCATTTCGTTATTGCAGTTGCAAACTGCAAGCATAGCCGTTCGAAGTCACAGACATTCGAACAGCGTTCCGTTGTACACTACGCACAGCGGGCAGCGTTCTGTATAAACTACGCACAGCGGGAGGGAAATAACAACAATTTTGATACATTACCAAATTCCTATATAGAATATTTCGACTTAAAATCCTCTCTACTAGGAGTGTAATGTTTTCTGCTTTGAAAGGCTATATTTGAAAGTTTTTTTAACGTCAACAACGGCGATAAATCTCCATCTACAATATTAGTCGATTCATAAAATAAAAATGTTTCCAATTTAGTCAGATTTTCAATGCCTTTAATACTTTCTATATCTCCCGAATCAAGAAGCAAAAATCGTTTGAGATTATAAAGATTTAATATCTCTGATATTGATTGTATTCGTCTGCATCTTTGTATCTTCAACTCTTCTAATTTCGATAACCCGCCTATACCTTGAAGCGATGTTAACTTGTTTAGATTCCCAATCCGGAAACGTACCAAATGCCGTAATGAAGCTAGCCCCAACAACTCTTTCAACGGAGCATTCAAAATCGCCAAATCAGTCAGATTAGTTAATGGGGAGAAAACATTGCTATCATTCTTATTATAACTATTCAAGAAAAGTTTAACAAGGCTTATGCGGCTAAATAAAGATTCAGATCCTTTGCGCCATTCAAAGCCGCATTTTTCAAGAACGGGAAAAAAATTAAAATCTATCGGTGTTTTGCAGTATGTGGAAATATTAAGAACTTTTAGTTTTTCGAGACAATGAACAGCTTTTATTGATTTTAACATCGCATTAAAATCTATTATAGTAAACGATATTAAATCTGGTAAATATTGTAAAAAGTCGACGTTGCTTCCATGCCATCCTTTTGCATGATTAAGCTCTAGTTCTGACACATTTTTATCAAGCAACAATGAAGTATAATTTTCGCGCCATGCCGATTTGACAACTGCCCGAGTTCCAAAATCGCCTATTTCAAATACAATTTTATCATTCATCCCTCAAGGTACTATAGGTAATAAATATTGTCGGGCGGCCCCAATCGGAGAGGGCTACCGTCTTATAACAATAGTATCTAAGCCGTTTTCTACTTTATCTGCTTGAATTATAATTTTTCTAATTAAACAATGATTTAAAATACCACTATTTAATTTTAATTGTTGATAATGGGACAAAGAATCATCATTAAGAATGTATAACTGCATTTTTGAAGAATCGTGTGCGTTGTGAAAGTTTATAAACCGCAAACCAACTTTTGTGTATTTGTTAGGCGCAATAACATCGGGCATGTAAATCCGGTTGTTATAAATCAAGCTATCGGTAATTACACCAAGCTCATTATCACTCCACCCAATAACTACTAAGGTGTCAGATGTATCATTTTTTACTACCGCAAATTCGGAGTGCAGATCGCATGACACAAGTAATAATATTGCCACAAATCGGATAATTATATTCGTTTTTTTCATGTGTCGATGGTCGTTAACGTGCGTATATTTTTGTCCCCCATTTCAGGCGCGAGTCTGAGGGGCCGGCCGGTGCGCAAAGGCGACTCGTGCCCCGCTGACAGGTCACTAACTGTGCAGATCATGGCATTATCGGGTCGACCAAAATCACGTCAATTAACCCCGGAAAACCGCAATAATCCCTGGCACTGCTGTATAAATAATCTTCCGGATTTTCAACTATACCAGCCTCTACAGGGTTGTAATGAATGTAATCCAATTTTTGATGCAATATCTTCAAATCATACAATTCAATCGGATGGTTATCCTGCTGCCACAATTGAAACGACTTGTTTTGGCTGTTCTTTTTCCCGGCGCGCTTCATCATCCATAACATCCATTCCCTGCGGCTTTCACCCGGATGCTGCTCAATAGCGGTCCGGAGTGCAATGGAAGTATGTTTTTTCATATCCCTCATGATGTTTTCCAGGTTTTCGCCATGCGTGCCAATGATCATGTGGATATGGCTGGTCATGATGCACCAGCCATATATCTCTAATCCCTTTTTTTGCTGGCAATGCTTCCAGCTATCAATTATGATGTCCTTGTATTCATTACGGATAAAAAGATCGATCCAGTTTACAACAGCAAAACTCACAAAATAAAGCATGTCCTGGTCGTTGAATTTATATTTGGTGCTCATAATAGTTTAAATGTACATCACTAAACTAATAAAGCAAAACGATAAGCATGTTGGCTACCTGTCAGCGGGGCACGAGTCGCCTTTGCGCTGTAGGCCCGGTCGTCAGACTCGCGCCTGAATGGGGCAAAAAGATCGATCCAGTTTATTACAGCAAAGCTTACAAAATAAAGCTTGTCCTGGTCGTTGAATTTATATTTGGTGCTCATAATAGTTTAAATGTACATCACTAAACTAATAAAGCAAAACGATAAGCATGTTGGCTACCTGTCTGCGGGGCACGAGTCGCCTTTGCGCTGCGGGCCCGGTCGTCAGACTCGCGCCTGAATTTGGCGTCTTTCGGCATTCCCGGACTTTCTTACTAATTTCCAGTCTCTAATCACTAAAAATCAGCTCTTCATTTTCTTCAAAAGGCTCTCGATCACTCTCGGGAAATAGTGATGCTCCAACTGCTGGCCTTTGAATTTAACCACCTCGAGGTTGTCGCCTGGCTCGATTTTGAACCGGGATTGGTGAATGATCTCGCCTTCATCGTATTTATCGCTTACAAAATGAATGGTAATGCCTGATTCATCATCACCGGCCGCGAGTACTGCTTTATGTACATTGTCGCCGTACATACCCTTGCCGCCGTAATTAGGCAATAAGGCCGGGTGAAGATTAACGATTTTATTGGGAAATGCTTTTAAAAGCGATTCGGGCACCAGCCATAAAAAACCGGCAAGCACAACAAGGTCGACCTGCAGGTTTTTGAGCAGCCTGATCACCTCATCAGTTTCGTAAAACTCGTAGCGGGAAAAAATATGTGAGGGGATCTCGAAATTATCGGCCCGCTGCAGTACGTAGGCCTGGGGGTTGTTGGTTAACACAAGCACCACTTCTGCCTCGGGGTTACGTTTAAAATGCTCCATAATCTTTTGAGCATTCGACCCGGAACCAGAAGCAAAAATCGCGATCCTTTTTTTCATTAAACGGCTATAACCTTATTTCAGCGTACTACGATAATACCATTATGGCGCGTTTTGTTTTGATATTGAATAATATCAAATGAACAATCGGGGCCTTTGTTTTGAACGTCCCAAAGATAAAATTTTCGCTGAAAAAATCCGTCTTTAAATAAAAATGAAAGTGATTTTCCGGATTTTTCAAACAGCCGGAATTAACGATCGCCGGGTTCTGCTCGTTTTCAATTTCCGGCCGCCGGGTTTTGCCTTATAAAGCCATATTGGTAAATGATGCGCGGCTGGGTAAGCGAGTAATTGGGCTGGATATCCCCGATGTTTAAAACCAGCGAAAATTGCCCCAGGTTTTCTATCTGCGCATAGGCAAATGGCATCGAGCTTCCCTTGGCGGTAGTGTCTTTGCATACCACGTTGGCCTGCAAATACAGCTGGTTGGGCGTTAAACTCCATGAAGCCGTGGCCGACTTTTGGGTTATACAATCAAAATTGGTGTAGGTGCAGGTATTATTGGTGTAAAAGGTAAATATTTGCCCCGCCTGGCATACCGTATCGGTATTTAAGTTAACCGTTGAATCTACCGAGTTGCCCGTGTAATAGGTAGCGGTTACCGAGGCCAATTCCCAATAACCGCCGGTAAAAAGCTGCTGTATGGGACTCTGCGATTGCTTTTTGCAGGAATTTACGCCAATTGCAATTGCTGCCAGGGCCAAAAGGAAGTATAATAGGCGTTTGTTCTTCATTTACGATTCATGGGCAAAAATAGAAATTCCCCTTAGCATTTAACGGGCGTAACTATAACTGTTTTTATGCGTAAATATTTTGCTGCGCGATCGGTTATTACCGTTAAAGCATTTACCGCTGTGGCTGTTTGACCGCCATTTTTGGCTAAAGTGTGTCAAGTTGTGTCAAAGTGTGTCATCTATTTTGCGTAAGTAGCTCATTTACAACAGGCAGTGTGTCACCTGTGTCACTTGTGTCATCGCGCACGCTGTTTCACTGACACAACAGCTATCGATCCGCGGGTCTTAAAATCATTCAAATCTCATAAATCGAATTCCCTGCGGGCTATCCGGAATTTCCCGATATATTTGTTGCAACACAAAATCAACATCAAAAACTTATGATACCAGTAAAAGGTTATGCCGCACCACAGGCAAAGATCCCGCTCGGGCCGTTTAAATTCGAGCGCCGCGAGGTGGGGCCGCACGATGTGCAAATTGAGATACAATACTGTGGCGTTTGCCATTCCGATATTCACCAGGTTCGCGACGAATGGGGCGGCTCCATCTTCCCTATGGTGCCGGGCCATGAGATCGTGGGTAAAATTACAAAAGTTGGCGACCACGTTACCAAATTTAAAGTTGGCGGACTAGCCGGGGTAGGCTGCTTTGTTGATTCCTGCCGCACCTGCCCTAGCTGCCTGGCCGGTTTGGAGCAATATTGCGACGTGGGGATGATCGGGACCTATAATGGCCGGGATAAAGAGGGTCACCCAACCTACGGTGGCTATTCCAACCAGATCGTGGTTGATGAAAACTATGTTTTGCATGTTTCGGATAAGCTGCCATTGGCTGGCGTGGCACCATTGCTGTGTGCGGGCATCACTACCTGGTCGCCCCTTCAGGAATGGAAAGTGGGCAAAGGCCATAAATTGGGCGTGGTCGGCTTAGGCGGTCTTGGCCACATGGCTGTTAAACTGGGCGCCTCCCTAGGCGCAGAAGTAACCGTTTTGAGCACATCAGCCACCAAAAAAGTTGACGCTGAAAAGCTGGGCGCGCATCATTTTGTGGTAACCAGCGACCCTGAACAAGTAAAAGCAGTGCAAGGCACATTTGATTTTATAATCAATACCATATCTGCCCAGCATGAGTATAATTTCTACCTGCAGCTGCTGAAGCTGGACGGAACGATGATATTGGTGGGCGTGCCGCCGGAAGCACCGCAGGTATCGGCCTTTAACCTGATCATGAAACGACGCCGGTTGGCCGGTTCGCTCATTGGTGGAATTAAAGAAACCCAGGAGATGCTGGATTACTGCGCCGAGCACGGCATTACATCCGATGTGGAAGTCATCAATATTGATTATATTAATGAAGCCTACGAGCGCATGATAAAAGGTGACGTGCGCTACCGGTTTGTGATTGATATGGCGTCTTTGTAAGAAGTCCGAAAGTCCGAAAGACGAATCAGCTATTTTATAAAAGTCAGAAGGTTGAAACGCTTTCTGACTTTTTTAGTTTTAATTTTACCACATGCGGGTACCATTTGAGCAGTTACAATCCGAGTTTAATCGGGTATTGCTTTCACTGGATTTTACAGAAGAAAAAGCAGCGCTATTAGCTGCAACTTTCGCCGAAAACAGCCGCGATGGGGTTTACACCCACGGGCTTAACCGTTTCCCTACGTTTGTAGATTTTGTAAACGAAGGCCTGGTTAAAAAAAATGCTGAACCGCTAAAGGAATATGTGTTTGGCGCACTCGAACGATGGAACGGTAACCTGGGCCCTGGTATATTAAATGCCCGCATTTGCATGGATCGGGCCATAACGCTTGCAAAAGACCATGGCATAGGCTGCGTTGCTATTCGAAATACAAATCACTGGATGCGCGCAGGCGCCTATGGCTGGCAGGCGGCCGATGCGGGTGTGATTGGCATATGTTTTACCAATACTATTGCCAACCTGCCTCCATGGGGCGGGCTCGACCCACGTTTAGGCAACAACCCGCTGGTAATGGCTGTTCCGCGTAAAAACGGGCATGTGGTGCTGGATATGGCCGTTTCGCAATATTCCGTTGGTAAGCTTAATCTTTACAAATCAAACCAGCAAAAATTGCCTTTGCCCGGTGGGTATGATAAAGATGGCAACCTTAGCTATGATGCCGCCGAAATACTGGAAAGCCAACGATTGCTGCCTGCAGGGTTTTGGAAAGGCTCGGGACTATCCCTAATGCTCGATTTACTGGCCACCGCGTTAAGCCAGGGCAACTCGACCGCGAAGATCACCGAAAGCGAAAAAGAAAGCAACGTGTCGCAGGTTTTTATATGCCTGAAGGCTGATCATAATGAGCACACAGCGCAATTAGTTGAGGAGATCATCGACTATGCCAAAAGCAGCCGGCCGGTTAAGGAGGGACAATCGGTATTATACCCTGGCGAGAACGCCCTGCTGACCAGGAAGAAAAGCATGGAAGAAGGCGTTTGGGTGGATGAAAGTATTTGGAATAAAGTTTTGGAAATGTAAGAAAAATCCAGGGCGGACTGGCCAATCGCGGTTAAAATTGACCCGGTATTTCCCATAACCAAAGGCTTGCAAACTGGTGTTTAAGTGTTCTCGTTTTGCACACATACACCCTCCAAACGAGTAACGAAAACGTTCGTTTTTAGCCAGTTAGAATTTGTTGATCCTCCGAAGTGTTACGTTTTTCGGAAATTTCGTGAACACCTCCATCCGGCAAATCGTCCTTAAAAAGGATACCAAGATAGTAAACATTACACGGTCGCATCACCTAAACCTATTAAACGAAATGTTCAATAAAAAAATTAAAAAAAATTTGCGTAGTTAAATAACTACATTTAAATTTGTAGTCAAATAACTACACGATGAATTTACGACGAGACGTTTTTCAGGCTATAGCCGACCCGACCAGGAGGGCTATATTACTGCTCGTGGCCTCGCAGGGCCTTACTGCCGGCGCAATAGCTTCAAATTTTGACACCGCCCGGCCGACTGTTTCAAAACACCTGCAAATATTGACCGAATGCGAATTATTGGCGCAAAAACAAACCGGCAGGGAAATTTACTACTACATCAACGCAAAAAAAATGAAACAAATAGCAGACTTTATTGAACCATTCCGCAAAATGTGGGATGACAGGTTTAATACATTGGAAGCAGTAATGAAAGCATATCAAAAAAATAATGAACACTAATTTTCACTAACAAAGACAAATCGCACGAATTAAAAAATTCAATTCGTGTAATTCGAAAAAATTCGTGAGCATTTGTGTTAAATAATTAAACATCATGGAACGGAAAACAAAGATCGACGCCGAAGACGGCAAACAGGACATCGTGATCACCCGGGAATTTGACCTGCCATTGGAATTACTTTTCAGAGCGTTTGCAGAACCCGAGCTCGTTCAACAATGGATGGGGACGAAAGTGCTGAAACTGGAATGTAAAAAGCACGGCAGCTACCTTTTTGAAACAAGCGACCCCAAAGGAAACGTGGTATTTCAGGCCAATGGCGTTTTCCATGAATTTATCCCCAACCGCAAGATCACCCGGACATTTGAAATGGACAACGTACCATTTGGTGTTCAACTGGAAATAACAGAATTTGAAAAACTTACGGATGACACCAGCAAAATCAGTACGCACGTGATATACGAGTCGCCTGCACAGCGCGACGAGTTGCTGAAGCTGCCCTTCGCCCAGGGCCTTAACTACGCGCATAACCGGCTACAGGATTTTATGAACAAACTAAAACAATAAAACAATGGAAAAGAGAAAGCTAATTTGGTATTGGATAATTACAGGGTTATTATCCTTTTGTATTTTTTTCGGCGGGTTATTCCAGACGCTGCAGTTACCGGGCGTAATACAGGGTTTTAAGCCCCTGGGATACCCAACCTATTTTATTTCGCTCATCGGCATATGGAAGGTTTTGGGTGTAATTGCCATACTGGTACCGGGATTCAAATTGCTGAAAGAATGGGCGTATGCGGGTATATTTTTCGCCATGACGGGGGCTGTCATCTCGCACCTGGCCAGCAATGATATTCATCCGCAAATAATCGCGCCATTTGTACTTGCTATTTTTACGGTGTTATCCTGGTATTTGCGGCCAGCGAACAGAAAAATAGCGGCAGTTGATAGCAAATAAATATTTTAATATGGCAAGGATAAAATGGCGCGGAGGCGAAATTACAGGTCATTTGGACATTTTCGTTGCAGACAATGAAGACGAGTTTGAAGGTGAAATCACAAAATGGCAAGAAGTATTAATTCATGGTGATCCCGAAGGATTGAGGTCTTTTGCCAAACTTTTAATGAAAATAGCCGACTTAGATCAAGAGAACCAAACAGACCTGCCAATAGGGGCGCGGGAACATTACCATTTACGACCGAACCAGGAATTAAGTAAAAGTTCAGTGGAGGCAATCGTAGGCAGAATCGACGCGAAGGGCACAGGCCATTTTTATGATCGGTATGTTGCAAAGGACGCTGCAAAAACATAAATCTTACGCTCTTGTACGACTAAGTGTTTTGCAGAAACCACTGTTGCAGCTTCTTCCGGACTTTACTGACTTTACCGACTTTCGGACTAATTCAAAAATTCATTAACCATAAAAAACAATAATCATGGCAAGCGTAGCAATTTATTTAAACTTCGATGGTAATGCCGAAGTAGCAATTAATCATTACAAAAAAGTTTTCGGAACAGAATTTTCTAACCCGCTTATCCGGTTCAAAGATGCACCGTCCAACCCCGGGGCACCGCCGTTGCCGGAAGCTGACCAAAACAAAGTAGCGCATGTGGCCTTGCCTATTCTCGGCGGCGTTCAAATCATGGCAACCGATATGTTGGAAAGCATGGGCCAAAAAATGATAGCGGGGAATAATTTTACCATCTATTTGAGCCCCGACAGCCAAGAGGAAGCCGACAAATTGTACAAGGGGTTATCAGAAGGCGTAACCGATGGTATTGCGCCGCATGATGAATTTTGGGGATACTGGGGCTCATGCAAAGACCGCTTCGGGATCAGCTGGATGTTCAATATTATTAAACAGACCTGGTAGCAAGCTTCTCCCAAATATCACGCAAGTGGTAAATTCAGGGCTTGTTGGCGATTGCTTCATCAAGCCCTGAACATTTTTTAACTTTACGCTGTTACCAAATTATAATTCTGATAATTATCGGCATCAACGCTGCACAAAAATTACAATTATGAAGACGACAACTAATCCAAAAGTCGACTGGTTTTTCAATAAAGACACACCTTGGCAGGAAGAATACGAGAAATTGAGAATGATCGCGCTCGACTGCGGGCTGACCGAAGAATTGAAGTGGGGCTGTCCCTGTTACACGTTTAACAAGCAAAACATCGTTTTAATACACGGCTTTAAAGAATATTGCGCCTGCTTGTTTTTTAAAGGCGCTTTGTTAAATGATGCCAATGGCATCCTGATCCAGCAAACCAAGGATGTGCAGTCGGCGCGGCAGGTGCGTTTCAGCAGTGCCGTGCAAATTGCGGAGTTGGGGCCCATCCTTAAAGCCTATATACAAGAAGCCATTGAAGTTGAAAAGGCGGGGCTGAAAGTCGAGCTAAAAAAGACAGAAGACTACGACGTTCCCGCAGAGTTTCAAAGTAAATTAGACCGGATCCCCGCCCTGAAAGCTGCTTTTGAGGCATTAACGCCAGGCCGGCAGCGGGGATACCTGTATTATTTTTCTCAACCCAAACAATCCAAAACCCGGGAAGCGAGGGTTGAAAAATACATACCGCAAATTTTGGATGGGAAAGGTGTGGATGACGTGTAGATTCGATTAAAATAAAAACTCGCCTTTTACTTTTAAATAGTTGCCTGATTGGTTAACTTTGTGCTGTGAATTTAATACGACAGGTAGTTGCTTATAAGAGGCACTTTTTAGACTTCTATGCACAACAACCTGAGAATGTGCAGGCCAAGATTGAATGGACATTAAATTTGATCCGGGTAACACAGCACATTCCTGATAAGTATTTTAAACATGTAGAGGGAACAAAGAGTTTATACGAAATCCGTATTGAGGTCGGTGGTAATATTTACCGAATATTTTCATTTTTTGACCATGGTAACTTAGTAGTATTAGGAAACGCGTTTCAAAAGAAAACTCAAAAAACCCCAAGGCAAGAAATAGAAAAGGCACTAAAAATAATGGAGGAATATAACGATGGAAACAGTTAAAAGTAAAGATATTACAACGTTAGACGAAATTCTCGATCAGAAATATGGCGGGCGCGGCGCTGTTAAAAGAGAAATATGGGAACAGGAATTTGAAACTTTTCGCCTGGGCGTTCTTTTGGAACAGGCCAGGTTAAAATTAGGGATGACGCAGGAGGAACTGGCTGAAAAGTGCGGCACCAACAAATCTTATATTTCCCGTATTGAAAACAATTCGTCTGATATTCGTCTGTCCACGTTGATGAAAATCATACAAACAGGATTAGGCGGACATTTGAAATTGACACTCGAGTTTTAACGAACAGGCCTTT
>Ga0302185_10001906_pt1 | contig 14103 bp, 10 predicted proteins | sample II_Bog_E1_1_FD_200231 | JGI IMG/M metagenome (GOLD analysis project Ga0302185, IMG submission 200231) | Peat permafrost microbial communities from Stordalen Mire near Abisko, Sweden - II_Bog_E1_2 | ecosystem: Environmental > Terrestrial > Soil > Wetlands > Peat | place: Sweden: Abisko... | reverse complement strand
ATCTTATGTGAATATAGGCGCTTATGTGGATGAAGGCACCATGGTGGACACCTGGGCCACCGTAGGCTCATGCGCGCAGATAGGTAAGGGCGTTCACCTCAGCGGGGGGGTAGGCATAGGCGGCGTGCTGGAGCCATTGCAGGCCGCGCCCGTGATAATAGAGGATGGATGTTTTATCGGGTCAAGGTGCATAGTGGTGGAGGGGGTAATTGTAGAAAAGGAAGCAGTGCTGGGCGCAAATGTAGTATTGACGCAATCCACCAAAATAATTGATGTAAGCGGGCCTCAACCCATAACTTATAAAGGCCGCGTACCCGCACGCAGCGTGGTAATACCCGGCAATTATACCAAAAGCTTTCCGGCAGGGGATTACGGGGTGAGTTGCGCACTGATAATAGGGACAAGAAAGCCATCAACCGACCTGAAAACCAGTTTAAATGATGCTTTACGGGAGTTTAATGTTTCCGTTTAGATTAACTTGCAGAATAATTGCCGGCCTAAATGCATAAGTTGCTGTTAGATATTGACTGGAGTTTTTTCGACCGTATATATATGGGCGAGAAGGTCTCCAATTATTTATGGTTTGCAGGAATAATTGCCGGCACAATGCTGCTGAAAAAACCTTTAACGTCATTGCTCACCCGTATCAGCACTGCACTTACTATAAGGTATAGCTATATACAGCATAAAGGAGCCATCAGGGATATGCTCTTCAAACCCATCGAAAGGCTTATACAGGTCGTCCTCTATTATATAGCTGTCAATCAGTTGGACACGCTGCTGGATAAACTTACTATTCATCATTCAATAGGAACTACAAAGAAATTAAACATCCGGTTGGGCGATGTTACAGATAATGTTTTCCTTTTTCTCTTTATCATTTTCCTCACCCAGGTATTGGTCCGTTTCGTTGACTTTATTTATTACCTGCGGATGGGCAAGGCCCAAAATGAAAAGAACCATTCCCGGATACAACTATTACCCCTCATGAAGGAAATTACAAAACTGCTGTTGTGGATAATCAGTTGTTTCTGGATATTAGGGGGCGTATTTCATGTCAATGTTCCCGCGCTGGTTACAGGGCTTGGCATAGGTGGTGTGGCCTTAGCCCTTGCGGGTAAGGAAACTGTCGAGAATTTCATCGCGGCATTTACCATACTTTCCGACAAACCTTTCCAGACAGGGGATACCATAAAGCTTGGCGATATAGAAGCTGTAGTGGAGCGTATAGGTTTCCGCAGCACACTGCTCCGTAACCTCGATGGGTCAGCCTACATAATTCCCAATCAGAACCTCGTAAGCCAGAACCTCATCAATCTTTCCATGAGCAACAGCAGGGGATTAAAAATAACCGCCAACATAAAATACGGCATAACACACGAGGCATTAGTGCAACTGATGGCAAAGCTGAAAACGGAATTGCTCAAAATTCCACTTGTACAGGAACCTGTATTGATAACCGTTATGAACTTTGATAAAGAAACCTTCCAGTTAATAGTTGCCTATAATCTGCCGCTCCCTTTGCCCGAAGACGCAAAACTGATAGAAATAAGGCGCGATGTGAACCTCAAGGTATTTGAAGTCATTTCCGCCGATGCAATTTTAGGTACGCCTGTAGGCACGAGTTAGCAGTTTACAATTGACAATATAAGTATAGAATACTTTTGAATAGCCCGGGTAACAGAAAATAACCTATTGCAGTCAAATTTCACTTCAATCCTTGCAAACCACTAACAAAAACCAAAATCCACCTATCTTCGTATATCAATATACAAAAAACACTAACAATGAACCGCCGGTCCGTCAATCAGCACATCTGCATATACACATATATGCTCGCCATATTTTTAACAGCCAGCCTCACATCCTGTGGGCAGGCAGTATCACAGCAAAAAGCGAAAACAATCGCCGCCAACTTCTCTAAAGACCCAATGCCAAAAGACCTGTCAAAATACAGCCAGGCCACATTTGCCGCAGGCTGTTTCTGGCACGAAGAAACACTCTTTGAAAGCATAAAAGGCATAATAGACGGCGTATCAGGCTACGCCGGTGGCACAACTAAGAACCCCACTTACGAAGACGTGGAAACAGGTACAACAGGCCACGCTGAAACAGTCAACATATACTACGACAGCACAAAAATAACCTACCCATCCTTACTCAAAATATATTTTGAATCACAGGAAGACCCCACACAGGTCAACGGCCAGGGGCCGGACGAAGGAACCCAATACCGGTCCATCATCTTTTACCGTAACGCCAGGGAAAAAGCAATGGCAGAACAATATATACAACAGTTGAATAAATCCGGCAAATATAAAAACCCCATAGCTGCCCAGGTACTACCCTATACCGTTTTCTGGAAGGCCGAAGACTACCACCAGCACTATATCAATACCAACACCGATAACCCCTATGTAGCCCACGTATCCATCAGGGACATTGCCCGCTTCCAGGCGCTGCATCCCGAAATGATAAAACCCGGCCACAATTTTGCCGAAAAATAAGCGCGAATTTATGCCATATCTATAGTTGTGGTGCGCCACACTCCTTACGGCTTCTCTTTAAAGCGGAAAATTATTTTTCTCCCGTTGTTTACATTGGTGGTAGCCACAACAATGTCGCAGTTAGTATAGTTGGTAAACTTATACTCGAAATCATGGCAATCCTTATCCGACAACAATACCTTGTTCCTCATAATCAGCCTCTTTATAAATGCGATCCTCGTATTCAGATTAGGCTTCTCGGCAGTACCCACCGGCAGCGTCCTGAAACACTTTGGCACCTCACTCCCCTCCTTCTCCTCAAATTTTTTAGTAACCTTCCATTCCGGGAAATATACAGAGCGCTCCTTTACTTTTCCATTCTCACCATAAGTGTAGGTTTCTATATGCACCACATCTTTATTATTGTCATTAAGCCTTACCTCTTTTATTTTTACATTGTCCCGGTCATAATATGCTTTTGTGTAGAATTCAATCCTGCCATTATAGTAAGAAGTCTCTGTAACAACCGTCTCTCCGCTTTTCTTATCAGTGGCATATTCATAGAGCTTTTTAAAACTATTGCCGCTCACTTTATTATCTTCAAAATGATAAATGTTCCGGTTCTTCTCGTCATACCTCCATTCATTCATCACCTGTAAATTCTCATCCTTATACTCCTCCGTTTTCACTACCTGCTTTTTCGGATTCAGGTAATTGGCAGTCTTGTAAATACTGTTATCATGCAAAGGGTGATGAATGGTCAGCGTTACCTCGCTATCCGCTGATGTAAACATTTGCAGGCTGTCAGCCAGGAAAAGCCTGATACTGTCAGTAAAACTATAGTTGTAGGTATATTCATGCGTTATTGTTCTGGTATTATAAGTATTCCAGCCCGATTTAAAAGTAGCCTGCGCCCGTATACTACCGCCACCGGCAATTAACAGCATGGCAAGAATAATTCTCCTCATTGTTTTCTACCTTTTGCTTTTGCAACGATAGGCTTACAAAGTAGATAACCTGGGTTCCAATTGCAATTATTTTTAGTAACATGATGTGAATATCAATTCCTCAGCCCCCAAAACTCCCGCTAAAACAAGTAGAATCATCCCTGAATAATTTGATATGGTTTGGCGGAAAATCTTAAACATCGTTTTCCAAAAAATAAAATTGCCCCGGTATCCGGGGCAATTTTATTTTTTGGTATCACTTATTTTGTTATCCTTTCTTATCTCTTTTGCTTTCCACCATGTTTCCTGTAATGATATCCTACTTTCCCTATATAGAAATTTAAGCCGAAAGAAAGTACAGAAAACATATCATTATACTTGTTGGTTGCAACAGGCGCCTGGAAATCATACCGATCAAGATAATCAGAAAATGCATAACTGAATTGATAATTCACATTAAACATACATCTCCTGGTCATGTGTAAATTAAACCCGAGATTAAAAGGAATAAAGAAATTGGTAGTACGCGTTGAAATATTTAACGGGTCATACTGAGTGATCGAATACTTATCCTGGTATTTAAATTTCAGGGTAACGTTAGATACATCATTACTCATAAAGCCTATGCCAACGCCCGCATAAAGGCCAAACAAGGTTTTGCATAAAAAGTTCTTTGGGTATTTAAAAAACTCACCTAAAGATACACGGCCATTAAGATCCAGAGCGTTGTACTGATTGTAAACACTCAATCCATTGGTCCAATGGTTTTTAACTTCGTAATCCGAAAGGGCCCCATGCTGAAACTCAAGGTCAAGGTTCACCCACATATTTGAATTACGCTCAACATTAAGCCTGAAAACCGGCTCCGAATTAGAGTGGCTGAGGTTGCCGTATATTTCACTAAAACCGACGCCTCCACCCACAGTCCAGTTGCTATATGGATAAAATGGGTCCATCCTCACTTGTGCATTACTTTGCAAACAAGCGGCAAAACAAAGCGATAAGAGAATAATTTTTTTAACTTTCATAACCGTCTATTTAGTGCAATTTAAATACAAAATCAATATTTCCAAAAATTCTTTTTATACGACTGGATCTCTTTTTCTATACGATCAGATTCCAGTTTTTGCCGCGCATCATCGTTAGGATACAAATCCCTTATTCTATAATCACCAGGGTTCGATTCTTTAACAATAACTGATTTAAAATCACGCTCAATGAAAAGATCGTCATAACTTAAATCATACATATTGTCCCTTTGCGTATCAAACGCTTCTTTGGCCGCAAATACATTTCTGCATTGGGGAAAGTATAAGTAGAAGGGGTGCTGCTCACCTAATACTTCGCCCGTACTGCCTTTTACCTTCTTTAATGGCGACATGCCAATGATCTGTGTGATTACCCTGCCCCTTACTTTGTCAACATATATATCCTCTTTTATCTCCAGCTTAGTTACCGAATCAGGATTAAAAGGAACAAAAACAGAATGAGATCCTATCTGGTCACCGGTTAACGAATCAAGATCAGCAATAATTACACTATCTGATAACACCCTCAGTACCTTTTCATAAGTCAGCGCTTTTGTAAACCCTTCATCATAATAAGCAACCAGTTTCTGCGCTTTGATGGCATCCATTATTATACTCATCAATGTTGAGCCTGGCTGGGAGAAAATCCTGTTTACTGAATCAGTAAGGTCAATTGTTCTCCATATACGCTTATAGAATTTAACTTCGTATTTGTTTTCCTTTGGAAAGGCAAATGGCCTGGCGCCCCTCAGCAATGGCAGTTTATAAAACCCATCTACAGGCCTTACCGTGTCCAGTTCCATATTGGCATAGGGTTGGTAACTGGTATCTGCTACAAGCCCGTCAGTCAGTTGATGCGTTGTATCAACAGGCTCTGGTGCAGGCGCAGCTGCCGCAACCCTCGAAAGAGAATCCTTCACATGCTCGGCAGCTATACTGTCAGCCTCCTCTTTTTGTTCCTCTTTAGTTTTGTGATGCTTCTTTTTGTGATGATGAGATTGCCCCATTAACACTGTACTTATTCCCAGTGAAAAAAGCACGAAAAAAGCTATTATAACATTTATCCTTTTCATAAGCTATTAACTTAAGTTTTCCCTCATTACTCAACAGTAAAAATTATCGGGTCTAATGACCGCTTCATTCCGTCTGGCCCTGTAGCAAACACAAAGTCAAATGTAACCCTGGAACCAGATGTAATACCATTCATCGCCGCCTGCATCTCCGGAGTAAACATATTACTGTTCGATTCATACTTTTGTATATCTGCCCTCGGCTTGTTAATAAACATCGTAAAGTGATTAATATTAAATTTCGCATCAAACTCGAAATCATCAAGAACAGCAAATATCCTGTTTTGTGATCTCATAGCCGGAGCGCTTAACCGTCCCCCGCCTTTATTAGCAAACTTCACATGTGGTGGTGGTATTGGCTTAACACGGAATTCGGAAACACCAAGAACTGTTGACTTTCCTTTTTCCTGTTCGCCCGTAACAGTTACTTTTACATTTCCTCTTTGCGTTACCTTTACTATATACGCTCCGTTGCTTCCGGTAATTGAACCGGCGCTGATGCTTGCATGTATTTTATCTTTAGAAAAACCGGGAGCTGACACAGTTACCGGATTATCTACACCTATATAAAATACGAGCATTTTATCAGGAGTTACACTTGCTGATGGTTTCGCAACAGTATAAGTTTGCTCAGGCAAATTATACTCTTTAATAGTGCCATCAGTTTGCTTGATACGGATAACACCTGACCAATGCTTCTCTCCTTCCGATGTAGCTGCGGCAGTATATAACCCCTTACCATCCACTATGCTCAGCTTTTGTCCGCCAACCAGGATTTCAGGGTTTGTTTTGGAATCAGAGGCTGTCAAAAATACATCAGCTTTATATTGCTGCCCCACAAGAATATAAGAAGATGGCGCAACTGCAACCGCTTCAAAACGGTCCAGCGTAATCACCGCTACATCAACTTCGCCAAGTATCTTTTTAATTACATCCGATTCTGTATTTTTAAGATCCGCCTGTATTTTGGTCAGGGCTGTTATCGCGGCGGTCAAAGGAATACCATCGCCGAAATTATCATCCGCCCAGGTAGTCCGCAATGAACCTTTTCTTTTTGGCGGGTCATCCGCATTAAGCGCAAGTTTAAGTCCTTCCTGCTCCTGGGGGCTAAGTGTTGAAAGTATTTTAGTCCGCGTATCTTCTATTGCTTTTTTCAATTCAGCGGCACGTCCTTTACGCACCATCATCCTCGGAGAAATATCTATATCGGCGCGTGCTACTACATCCCCCGATGCTTCATCAATTCCCCGGCCCTCTTTAATTAATTCTCCTTTTATGTCATTGATCTTGCCGTCCAGATCTGCCACATATTTTTTCACTAATAGCGCCCGGTCATAAACAGGCCTTGCGCGTACAGGTTCATTTTTGAGCTTAGTTGCTTCAAAAGAGGCAAATGTATTATCTACTGTGCTTTGAACATTTTTTGTAGATGTTTCCAGGCTCACAGTCAAATTTCTAAAGGCGTCAAGTACATGGTCCGTAACCGTAGTAGCTGCTATGCCAAGCAGTACCAGGTACAATATACCCATCATCTTTTGCCGGGGCGTTTCTTTTAAAGCTGCCATGCGTTTATATTTTTAAGTTTTTTCCCGAATAGCCTGAGACTGTGCTTTTATACACAATAAAGGCAAAAATTATCTTTCTCTGATCTCTATTTAGTTTTTCTTAAAAGCATCCAACTGTGCCTGGTAAACCTTTGTAATGTCTGTCAGGTTCTTATTATAGGCTTTCATGCCGTTTGTCGCATTTTCAAATTCTTTCAGCATAGCGGCTGATGCAACTGACATCTTATTAATTTCCACCAATGTTTTACTAAACTGGTCGAAACTTGCATTCATTTCAGAAACATTTTTCGCAAAACCTTTCATACCCTGCCCTGCCGTTTCAAAATCTTTCATCAGGTTCTGTGAAGAACTGCCTATCTGCCCGATAGTAGCCAGAGCTTTATTGAATTGGTCAAAACCACCGCTAACCGCCGACATACCATCACGCATTTTCTTAACATCAGTAGTGGCGCTTTCCATTTCCTTGATCAGGTTCTTGGTCGTATCCATAGAGCCAGCGATCTGGTTTACAGCAGCAACCGTAGTATTAAATTGTTTAAAACCGGCGCTCAGGCTTTCGATTACCTTAGGGGTAATTGATGTTGCAAGAAGATCATGCAATTTCGATCCATCACCCGCAGCGCCATCCTTACCTTCTTCTTCCACTGTCATTGAGGCAATACCAAGAATAAAGAACAGGAACGACTCTGTTATCAAACCCAGGGCAATCATGATTTCTCCGCCCTGCCAGTGGAGGATTTTAAACATTAACCCTAAGATAACAACACTTGCTCCCCAGGAGATCACGGAGTTAAGACCGACTTTCTTTTTTTGATTACTGCTCATAATTTACATTTTAGTTGGATGTGTGAGTGATTGCTTTTTAAAAGTTACTGATCCTATGTTTTTAATCCTATATATTTATTATACTTCAAAATAAAAACCTGGTTAATGAATTTCCTGTAATCTTACACCACTGAATTTACCCCTTGTTCTTTTGCCCCGCTGCGTTTTATTTCGTGTTTCCGTATTTTTGCCTATAATTTCCGGTGCAAGCATTACACATCTGAAACCTAAATAACAATGTGATAAATTCTGAAGCTCAATATCGCGGTAGAACGGGCTTAACGACGTTGCATTACCCATAAATGAGCCGCCGCGTATCACTTTCCGTTTCATCACATCCGGGTCTGTTGAATCCGCATCATATTGCAATGCCGGGTTAAGGTCTGAAACAAATGAGTAAGCCGAAGGGCTGTATGCATCCAGGGTCCACTCAGAAACGTTTCCTTCCATATTATACAGGCCATATTCATTAGGGGCAAACGACATTACAGGAGTAGTAAGTGCCGCCCCGTCTTCCCAATAATCACCCTCATTCTGCTTGAAATTCATCAGCATACCGTTAGGGTCCTTATGTATAGCCGAACTATCAATTGCTTTGGTGGTATCAAGAAATCCATTATACCTGTGATTGAAAAAATACAGCATTTTTATATAATCCATCACATACAGGTTCGGGTCAATTGGCTTTTTTTGCTTATGCACTTCTGTCTTTTGTTCCTCCGACATTTTCTGGTTTCTCATTGCAGTTTTGATACTGTCATCATAATATACCTTATGAAGCTGGGCTGCAACCCATGCGCTGTCATGAGGTGTTGCTGTACTGTCTGAAGGAAGAACTATAGTACTCGCGCTATCAACGGTAGGAGCAACAATTGATGAAGTATCCGTTTTCCCGGAAGTGTCCTCCGGGTACACCAGGTCATAAAATCCCTGCGCAGCATATACCCATTGTGCCTCAGATGGTAAATTATAAGTCAATTTGTACGACTTCATGTACTCAGGCATATTATAGTAACTCTGCGCTCTGATACTGCGCCAGTAGCAATACGCCCTCGCCTGGTACCAGTTTACGCCAACCACAGGATAATCGTTGAAGGCCGCCGCTTTGAAATAATTTTCAACATACATATCTGTCGTGGCATTCGTCAGGTCCTCAGCCCACACATTTTCATCAGGGTAAACGTTGATAGGCACTGTTACCCACACGTTTTTACCATTGTGCGTAGTGCTGCTCACCATTTTCAGGTATTTAAAATTGAAAATGTACATTTCCTTTTTAATATTGCCGTTTTCATCCAGCATGGGCGCCAGTTTGGCCTTCACATCTTCGTCCTTCGTATTCCATATCTTATCATGATCTACTTTCGACCAGTCAATACGCCTCTTTGAATAGTCGTTGGTATCAACAGCGGGAGGGGGGGTATTCACATTCGCCATTCTCGTAGAATCGCCTGTTTTCAGGGAGTCACTCCCGGTAGTTGAATTGGTATTTGCATCAGTTGTTTTTACATTATCCGTGCTTTTACCACTCGTTTTAACTTCCTTAAAATATTTTTCGTCTTTCAGGTATTTTACGATAGCTATAGAATCAATAACCCAATTTACAAAATCCCGGTATTCCTGGTTGGTTGTTTCTGTTTTATCCATAAAAAAGGAAGTTACACTTACTTTTTTTACACTGTTCGTGTCAATGGTTGACTGGTCATAATTGATCAATGTAACCCCCCCTGGCACATACACCATTCCGGGAGGAGGAACGATTCTATGCCCGTATGGCAGCGCTTCTCTCGTACCATCATATCTGCTATAATCCTGGGCAATGCTAAGATTAGAAAATAAAAATAAGGTAAGTGATAGCAATATGGTTGTAAAAAATCTATTCAAAGGCATGTTCAACATGTTTAATATTAAAACTAAAATTTAAAAGCTAAAATAAAAATGTTAGCGATCTTTTTATTTTTTTAAGCACAAAAATGGTAATAGTATCGGTATTTGGGTATTGTTAATTACCTAATCGCACAACACTATTGCATTAAACTAAAAATCCCCTGAAATCTTTCTTAATGAAGAGGTTTATAGCAGGTTAAATTACTTACAACATGTAATTTTTTTCGTAAAGGTAATTAAGTTATCGTAAAAGCAAAAACTAAATTCAAAAATTTAAGGCAAAAATCATATCTTTTTTTATGCGATTAATATCATTTTTTATTATAGTTGTTAAATGATGCATATACCAAACTGCTTTCGTATTGCATAGGGTATAAAACCAACTGTATCCCGGCCTTTTAACGCTTATGTTTCATGTAGAAAATAAACAAAAAAACTGGAATTGGCCAATAATCAGCATAGCCCAAATACTCATTTGCATACACGATTACCTGGTGTGTTGTTCCCTGAAGTAAACCATGATTAATACAGCCCTTTGCTACATTAAAAAGGGATGAAATCATATGGACACAAAATGTTTCAAAATACGGTCTTCAAAGAACTTACACAAAAACGAGTGCAAATATAGGGTGTGCCGGATTAATATCCAACGTTAAAAAACTTGTTTTTAATAAGGGTTTTTTAACGGTAGCCACTCCCTTACTTTTTCACTTATGGCAATTATCCGCTGCACAATAATTTAAATACTCAACACCCTTATCATTTCCTTCAAGTCCGTTTTTATAGATGTTTCCCCTTTTATTACATTACAAAAAGGCGTGAAAACTATTTCATTATTGATGATCCCTGCCATTAACTGCGACTTGCCTGCTATCAGCGCATTCACAGCCGCATACCCTAACCTGCTCGCCAGCACCCGGTCTGCAAATGTTGGCGAACCACCCCTTTGTATATGTCCCAAAACACAGCTCCTCACATCCAGCAACGGAAATCTTTCCGATATAATGGACTGGAGCTCTTTTGCACCGCCAAACTCGTCCCCTTCCGCTACCACAATGATATGTACCGTCTTTTTACGCCGTTCATCCATATCTATCCGGTTAAGCACTTCCTCAATATTTGTTACCTCTTCCGGAATTAAAATATCTTCCGCCCCACTCGCTATGCCACTGTTAAGTGCAATATAACCCGCGTCCCTGCCCATAACCTCTACTATGAAAAGCCGGTCATGCGCCTCAGCAGTATCCCTTATCTTGTCAATAGCCTGCACTGCAGTATTCACTGCTGTATCAAAACCAATCGTAAAATCAGTACCCGAAATATCTTTATCAATAGTGCCGGGTATGCCTATTGCGGGAACCTGGTATTTTCCGAAAAAATCCACCGCCCCCTTGAATGTCCCGTCCCCACCTATAAGTACCAGCGAATTAATACCGTGCTTCACTAACTGCTCATATGCTTTGCTCATCCCTCCATCCGTCATAAACTCCTTGCTGCGGGCTGTTTTAAGAATGGTGCCACCCCGCTGTATTATATTGGCGACATCCGTGGTTTTCATTTTAAAAATATCGCCTTCTATCATGCCCTGGTACCCCCGGCGTATGCCAAATATATCAAGCCCGTGATAAATACCAGTCCGCACAATTGCCCTTATAGCTGCATTCATGCCGGGGCCGTCGCCACCTGATGTAAGTACACCTATATTTTTTATGCTGCCCATGATTGATATAAATGCCCGGAATCAGGATATTACCCTCATGTAATATACATAACTGATACCCATAGTTTGCCGTTATTTTATTAACCCACTATTATGGTTGTAACTTAAAGCGTAATTTTACCATTATGGTTTGTACTGTACAAAAACTGTTCCAACTCATTGCCCTACTTTTATGTTCCATTACTGTATCAGGGCAGGAAAAATGGCCATCCCCTGACCTGAAACAAATGTATAGTAACGCCCGTGCATACATAGCCGCAGGCAACTATAGCGATGCAGTCATCACTTGTAAACAGGCAGTCTTACTGGCCCCCGACATGCTCATTTTTTATCAGGCGCTTGGCAATGCGTATTTTTTATCAGGCAATTACCCCATGGCCGAACAAACATTAGCTCCTTTAACTTCGAAACATGATGCCGACACCCAATGTTACAGGCTCCTGGCAGCAAGCCAGGCAGCGCAAAAAGAAATAAAAAAAGCCCTCAGCACCTTACAAATGGGATTAAACCGTTTCCCCGAATCGGGATTACTATACCACGAAATGGGCATCATCTGCAAAGAAGACAATAAAACCGGGGATGCGCTTAATGCCTGGCTCGATGGCATCCGGCAAGACCCCGCCTACCCCGATAATTACTATGAAGCTGCCCATATCTATCTCGCCACCGATAAAGTTACCTGGGGATTACTCTATGGTGAAACTTATCTGAACATGCAACACGATACCACCGGCGATGCCGCTCTGAAAAATAAATTATTCACCTCCTGGAAAACAATGTTCGATAACCTGGTATCAGATAAAGATATAAAACAGGGCATTTCAAAAAACAGGGAACTGGCCGGCACTTTTGAAACAGCAGTCCAAAAAACATTTACCTTACTCACGCCCGTAGTAAGCGACGGCATTACCACAGAAAACCTCGTAATGGTCCGCACACGCTTCCTCATGGATTGGTTTGCCACATACAGCGCTAAGTATCCTTACCCCCTGTTCTCCTACCTCCGCGATATGGTAAGCAATGGCCGCTTCGATATATATAACGAATGGCTATTTGGAAATGCCGAAAACAAAGAGCAATATATCGCATGGAATAAATTTCATGACGGCGATATCGCCCGGTTTGAGGACTGGCACGCCACCCATCCCTTTCATCCCGAAGCTGATGCATATAACAGCAGAAACATCAAAGAACTTATCCGGCGCTCAAAAAGAAAACAATAATTCTTTTTTTGGAAACACCTGCATCATATATTCACTTTTGCAGTCCTGATGGCTGCTCAGGACCATTTACCCAAAACAATAAAAGTTAAAATAATCAGCGTATGCGTATTAAGGGTGTAAATAAACTATTTTTGTCGCTAACTTCCATTTACATATCCTCATTTAATTCTATGAGTTTCAATAAAAGAAATTTATTATTGCCATTCAGTAAAATAACCCTGGTGGTTATATTTTTACTATGTGGCCATTCAACATACGCACAAATCCAGGACCAGGAAAGCCTCGATAAAATTATCGCAGTCGTAGGCCGCAACCGAATTATTCTCCAGTCCGACCTCGAAATGGAAGCTGCGCAGGCAAAGCAGCAGAATGTGGTATTCAACGACACCACAAAATGCCTCATGCTCCAGCAGATGATCCTCAGGAAATTACTCCTCGAGCAGGCAGAGCGCGACAGCGTAATAGTGGAAGATGCCGATGTGGACGGGCAACTCGATAACCGCCTCCGCTATTTTATACAATTATACGGCTCCAAGGAAAAACTCGAATCCATCTCCGGCAAAACCATCTACCAGATAAAAGAAGAAAACCGCGACGCTATAAGGGAACAGCTCACAGCCGAAAAAATGCAGGGAAACATCCTCGAAAACGTAAAGATCAGCCCCGCCGAAGTAGAAGCATTCTATAAAAAAATACCCGTGGACAGCCTCCCCTATTTCCCTTCCACAGTAGAAGTAGGGCAGATAGTGATAGACCCGCCGGTAAGCAAAGAAATGAACGACTACGCCTACCAGAAACTGGAAGGTATCCGCTCAGATATTGTTAATGGCCGCATAACATTCGAAACCGCCGCAGGTCTTTACAGCGACGATCCCGGCAGCAGGGACAATGGCGGAAGATATGATGGCGTAACCCGCACCGGGCCATGGGCCGCTGAGTTTGTTGCCGCTACTTTCAAACTCCAGAACGGCGAAATATCCCCAATCGTAAAAACAAAATTCGGCTACCATATTATCCAGATGATAGCCCGCAAAGGCGATGAAGCCGACATAAGGCATATTCTCATCAAACCCGAAGTAACCTCTGCTGATTTCAATACCGCACTGCACAAATTAGACAGCGTGCGCAATCTGCTCGTAACCGGCAAAATGACATTCCAGGAAGCCGTAGGCAAGTTCTCCACCGATGAAGCCGCACAGCGCACCGGAGGAATGATAGCAGACCCCAATACCGGAAATTCAGACCTCGATATGACCAAACTCGACCCCGGAATGGTGCTCATGCTCGACAGCCTGAAAACTGGCGACTATTCAGCCCCCCATATTTTCCTGACCGACGCCCACGAAAAGTCC
>Ga0302185_10001902_pt1 | contig 14120 bp, 11 predicted proteins | sample II_Bog_E1_1_FD_200231 | JGI IMG/M metagenome (GOLD analysis project Ga0302185, IMG submission 200231) | Peat permafrost microbial communities from Stordalen Mire near Abisko, Sweden - II_Bog_E1_2 | ecosystem: Environmental > Terrestrial > Soil > Wetlands > Peat | place: Sweden: Abisko... | reverse complement strand
TGGTTCTACTATTTTTAATTCCTTTCTGACATCAAATTAAGTATTAAGTAAAGACTGGCTATACTTGAGATCATCATATGATTAGCTAATATTTTGATTGTAGCTTCTGTTTCCTCTGGATCCTTCCTCCCCTTTTTTCTTTGTTGCAAGTTTAGCTTTTAATTCCTCAAGTTACTCTTCAAATGCTTCCTTAATTTATAACCATTAGTCAACAGTTGCTGTATCGTTTAATTTCACTTATAATTGCTATTGGATTACATCATCAATCCATTTATTGTTAAATTTTTTAGGATTTCGATTAGTCACGGCTGTCTTTTATGCACTTCTGATTTTGGCTAAGATTTATTGCTAGGCGTTGAGTTTATGAGCATGTCCACTGACCACACTTTGCTCGAGGTTATCCATACATAAACTTTAAACGAGGCTATCCTTATATCGACTTTAAAGTGGATCTTTGTTATTGAGTTTAATCATTTCAAGATTATCATTGCATCGACTTTAAAGTGTCTCTTTGTTATTAAGTTTAATCATATCAGTTTTAGATCTTTATAATTATTGTATTTCTTTGATAGATTACTTACTTTTCTGAACTTTTTATCGATTGCCTGTAGGATCAATAAGATTAATGCTAAAACTACTTCCCCCTTCGACTTTAGATCCGATACTACTCTAATCGGCATCAATCTTTTTAAAACTTTCAATATTCTTGCTTATCCTCGAAGGAGATATTTTTTTGATAACGCTTGGACGTACTCCAATACAGCTGTTTTCAGGTATCTCCATTATCTGATCTAAAAAGTCATCGGATGACCCAATATTACTCGATCTAATACTTGCAGTTATATTAGGAATATTTAGTTTACTAGCCGGTTTTTTTAGAGTAAATATTTCATTGACAAGTTTAACGTATTTGTATTTAATAGGTGGGTCTTTAATAGAGGCAATTGACGTCAGTTTGATATTCACCTCGCTTTTCTCGATGTTGATTTGTGGACCGTTTTAGGGCTCTTTGATATTGGTTTTAGAAGCTGGTTTTTTAGATTACATCATTTGATTCATATCAAAACCATCATCTTATTCATCCTCAAAATCTTCTCCCTCATAATATTCCTCTTCTAAATCTTCCTCGATTTGTTTGGGCAACTGCGGTGGTTCTTGTTTTTAGTTGAATTTTACGCTGGTGGTGTGTGATTACTCAACGTACTTTAAATTTGAAACTTGTATCTACTCGCTTTCGGCCTATGAAACCTTCAGTTTACTAATTGATCTTTTAGATTAAGGAGTAGCCTACTCATCAATGATAGGCAAATTTTCATTTGAAATATTCTTTTGAGGTTTTGATCCGAAAACACGATTTGATTAGTAATTCTTTTATTTATTGTTAATTTGACCCCTGTTACTTTAGAAAAGATTAATGGAGTCATCTATGGGTTTTTTTTATATTCTACTCGGAGGTTTGAGATAATTTTATTCTTATTTTCCAAATTTCATCTACCTGACATCGCTAATAAGAACTTGAACATCTCCTACCTTGGATTTGCCCAATAATTAGGAGAAAGACTCATTTTATCCTTGCTAAGAATTCTCTTCAGTTTTGCGTATAATACCAGATCCAGGCTTATTCTTAATTGGTTTTGTAGAAAATACCCTTTGCCCTTGATTTGCAGATGGATTGGAACCACTGAACTTTGATTTCATTAGAGAATTTGAAGCAAGAAGATCAATTTCCATTTAATTATTATTATTTTCGATTGCGCTGGGACGAACTGTTGACACAATTTTTTTACTTTCTGCTTGCAATTTAAGTTAAATAATAGAATTGATGTCTTATTAATGGCGGTCGTTGGCAATCTTACTTTTCATCTTGTAAGAATTTTAAACGCTACTTTTGATAGTAGCTGGCGTTTTTTATTATTCTAGTTAGTCTTCAAATATATCATCATCAATATCTTTATTACCTTATTGTTTTCTTTAAACCTTTATTTAACTCTTTTTCTGCTGATTTTTCTTTTATCCAATGCTTTTTTTTGATGATTTAAATAAATCAGGAGTATTATCAGTCTTCTTATCTTCATGAGATAGAAAGTCTTCTTTTTACTTCATCTCTTTCTTTGAGTGTTTTAATGGATTTTTATTGCTAATGTTTGCTTCATTATTGTTTATACCTTCCATAATTTTATTTGAAAGGATTTTCTTGAACGTTGGATCGAGATAGGGCTATTCCTGCTCTTGTGAGGGAAGATTGGAATGTGGCTAAATAAATGGTGGCCCTTGATGATAAGATTATCTTCTATCAAATGGAGGCGCTTCAATTATAGGATTCCCTGAAGGCGGAGGAGGATAGCGAGGCGGTGAAATTGGATTAGAGTAATCTGTTGATTGTGACTGAGGATACCCATGATAAGGCTGAGAGAAAGGAGGCTGCTGCCTTGGCGTAAAATGTTATGGCTGCTGAGGGAAATAAGGTTGCTCTCGAGGTGTAAAGTGTTATGATTGTTGGGGAGCATATTGTGGATGATATCCAGCTGGGGGCTCTTGCATTGGATAGTAATAAGGAGAACCATTATGGCCGTTATCTGACTCATCCTAAATATGATAGCACATACTCTAAGCTTGTTTTTAAGATTATTATACATGACTTGATATATTTTATGTTTTTTTAACTTGTACTTTAGCTTTAATTTCGATACCTTCTACTTGTGGTCGCGAATGCGCTATACTCTATCATCTTTTGAAGATCTAAGACTCTATACTCTTTTTTATAAATTTGCTAATTATTTATCGTAGGAGGATGACATATTTTTGGAGTAGTTGATGGCGAGTTGATATATCTGCAACACTTTTAACTTGTTATCGAGCTATTCATTCTCATACCAAAGAGGATTAATTTTCATGCGATCAATGAAAGTACATAAATGTTCAAGATAGTCAAGATTTTATTATCTTTGGATCTGTTGCACGTTGACCATTGTTAGAGTGCCAACCGATTAACAGGGCTGAAATGATGTCAAGGAGAAATTGTTCATTATACGGTAATAATTAATATAAATTTAAGTTTAGATGAGTTTACATCGTATTCCTAAGTATTTATATATCAATATTGTCAATTATAGGATCATCTTCAATTCAAATAGTTGTCTTTACATTCTACAAGGTATAAATGCTCAATTGATTCTGATTTTGTAACTCTATTATCATCAGTATTAATTGATGCCCCGAGCAATTGGTTCTTGTCTACTGATATTAAAATGGTTTGTTTGGCCGTAGAATATTATAATGATTATAAAGTAATTAAGCTACTTCCATGACCTGTTTAAATAGAATAAATTATAAACCAAAGGACGCATAAGCCAAAATTATGATTTACACTCTACATATGAATATTTCATCATATTTTACAGTTTGTCTGTGATTCAACTGCTTGCTTCCCAATTTTTGAAGAATGCTACATAAAATTATCCTGTTTCCTTATGAATATTAGATATTTAAATGAGCGAAGACAGTGTTTTCTGGGGATACTTTAAGCCTTTCATTGTTGGGTCAGCCTCTGGTAGTGTTGCTTCTGCTGTTATTCAACCAATAGATACCATAAAGGTCGTCATTCAAAACAAGCGGGAAAGTGCAGGCAAGAATGTTGTTAATCTATCCCCGTTTTTCGTTGGTAAAGAAATTATGAAAAACAATGGATTGATGGGTACTTACTGTGTTAATTTAGGATTTTATAAAGGAGTAGATTCTGCTATCCTCAGACAGATAATTTACTGCGGCATCAGGTTAGGACTCTTCAAGGTGTTGGAAGATCGAGTGAAAAACAATGAAAAAAGAAATTTAAGTTTCTCTGAAAAGATAGCATACTCTTTGTTTACAGGAGCAGTCGGTTCAGTAATTGCTAATCCCATTGATATGTCTTTGATTCGTTTCCAATCCGATAACAATTTGCCCCCTGCTGAAAGGAGAAACTATAAGAACGTGTTCCATGCCCTTGGAACAATATACAAGGAAGAAGGAGTCAAGGGATTATGGAGAGGTTCTATTCCCACAGTTGTCCGAGCTATGGCTGTCAACAGCTCTCACTTAGTAGGATATAACGAATCAAAAGAACAAATCATGAAATATCTCGGAGAAAAGAAGGAAACCATGAATATTCGACTCGCAGCTTCTGCTATTTCTGGCGTTGCAGTTTCTATTGTTGTGTTACCATTCGATAACGTCAAGACCAAAATTTTGAAAATGAAAAAAAGTAAAATTGGATTAATCTAGATGCTGCAGGATAGCTTCCTTATAAAGGATTTCTTGATTGCTTTGCTAAAAGCATTAAAAACGAGGGAGTGATCGGTCTTTGGGTCGGGTTACCCACTTTCTACTCGAGAATGGCGCCCCATGCAATGATCACAGTGCTTTTGCAAGATTTCTTCCATGACATGCTCTCTAAAAAGGTTGGACATTGATGTGTATTAAGCAATGCCTTTAAAAGCCAATAAAATAACCTATATAATGATTAAAGCCTTAATTTGTTGGCAGTTATTCTGAATGTTATAAAACAAGTCATCATATGATTCATTAATTACTATGTTTAGGATCTACTTTTCGATAAACTAGATGATTATCAATCTTCCTTGATATAAAATCAACAAATTAGATCATATTTTTAGGATACGATAAATGTCCTGATTTTTATATATTTTAAATAATTTGAGATAGATAATAATTAATACTTTTTTAAAGCGTGTTATTAATGAAATCCTAGCAAAGAATTTATTAAGATTCTTAGCACTCCGATAACTAAATAAGAGAGCGAAGTCGTTAAAGATAAAGAAAAGGATAGAAAAGAAGGGGCCGTCCACTCAAAATTACAAGCAATCAAATGTTAGACAATGACGTTTAAAATCGTAAAGATTTAATAATTAAGATTTATACAATAATGATTAGGAATAAAAATACATCCTTAGTATTCAAGAAAAACTCATTGATTTTTTATAAGCCATAGGAGAAAATAAAGGCTTGATATATTCTCCAACTTAAAGGGAGGCCTTAAAAAACATATATAAGAAAAAGAATTAAAAGAACAGGAAATTTATTGCTTGGACAGAGGAACAGAGCTGGAATCGCACAACTTAAATAGAAACTCTATAGAGAGTGTGCGAAAGATAAATTAATGAAGCAATCAAACATTCAATTGGTAATAACAGTGTTTTGAAAAGAATATTAATTGAGTCAGGGTCTATTTTTGCTCAAGAATTTACTGAATAGTTCTACGAAATATGCATATAAGTATATACAATTATTTGCAAACGTCAATATTACATTTCTCATTAGGAAGAATGGTAATTAAGCTCAATAAGGACATCAAGGTAAATATAAATAAAAATAAAGTGCGACCTCGATATGTTAGCTCATACCATTAGAACAAACACTAAAAAGTTCTATTTGATGAGTTTACAGTTTAAGGAAGGAATTAAGTTGTTTTAAAAGAAAGTAAATATTTAAATTGATCGAAAAAAGGCATATGACACTCTAATTCACGACTTATACTAGATAATGTTGCCATTAGTGCTGTGATTGAATAAAAATAAATGTAATAATTAACAAAAATATAATTAATTAATTTTGGATGAAATGATTAATCAATTATCGGTATTTTTGGATAAGGACTCCAGGAAACTTTCTACTCTTTTGTTTTTTAATATCATCTCGCTACTGAGGAATGTTATCATATAAGCCTATTTGAAATATTGCTTTTTCATCAGGCAAATCAAGGTTACTCCAACTGCACAACTTATTAGGAACCATCCACATGACAAGAATAGAATAGCATTCTTTACACTGTTGAAATTCAAGGAAGTGTTCTACGAGTCGCCAATCATGGAGTTCAGCATAGTCATCGTCATATTTTCCAAGATGTTGTTCACACTCTGCATATAAAAAATCTTTTAAGAAATATTGCCCATTGTTTAATTGTAGATTTAAGTTTGATTATTATTGACGTAGCTTTGATAATTGGAATCTGCGAGCTCTTTCGTTTAGAATAGTTGCTTGAGAAGAGAGAAATATTAACTATATAACATAACGTAGCTATAGTTATATTTACAATATTATTCAGTTGTTTCAGGAACTAAGCCGATATTTTAGGTTGTGCAGTTAGCTATAATTTGTTCCATACCACCATCAGCAGAGTAATTATATACGGGTGTTTGAGGGATAATTGATAAAAGAGATTTATAGGCGATGTCACTTGTAAATTGAGTTGATGCTCCTGGAAATCCATTTCTAAGGTATATCTTCCCCACAAGAAAGTCAAGACTATCCGCGACCCTTTGGTTGAGAAGTTGAAACATTGCATTTTTTTGTGTTCTTATGTTTTCGAAATAATTATCACTTTCGATGGTATGAACGGCCAAGAAGACAGTAAATACTATTATTATCAAATAGATGAAACAATGATTACGAATTATTCTTTTGGAACGGTCACACTCGGAACCTGCTAAGTTTAACTCACCTGCTCTCTTACGAGCTATTGAAGAGCTATTTTATTTTTAAGAGAATGCCATTGATTTTATGGTGCTTGTCATTTGTTTGAAAGTGCTTTGCATGGAATTTGTTCTTTCTCTTCTCCTATTATATGTTGATTCTTTCAAAGGCTAATTTTATTTGATAGAAACTTGGTTTTAATCATATTTTTATAGTCCTATAATAATCTCATTACTCAGCCCCGAATTCTTACTCTCTCTTTTATTGTTTGGTAATTTAACATTATCCTGGTAGCCCAACACATTCATCCTCAAGACATCGCTTGTTTACTCATAATTCTTTAGAATGTTGAGGATATAGCGCAAAGAATTTAACTATTGAGTCACTAAATTGGATTATATCGAAACTATCAAATCGAATATTTTTTAGTGTACCTGCGCCCTTCCTCTCAAAGAGTAAGCTAATGGAATTATTAAGATAATAATAACAGCAGTTAGAGTGAACTCTAAGATAATATTTTTTAATTTAGATCTATTAATGCTGTCGTCAACATAACTGCTAAATGGACTCGTATTTTGGAGGTTAGCAACATCGATTGTATAGGTCAGGTACATCATTATCTCATTTATCAGAGATTCTTGAGTGAAAAGATTAATGTCAACAGCATAGTTCATCAATAACTACAAATAGGTAATTGCTTGAGATCGAAGTTGTATGTTATTGGCAATGGCTTCGGGTTCAAAGACAGTAATGGGAGTATTCCATAAATTATTAAAAGGGGCAGCTAATAAATTGGAAGCGTTTGCTAAACATTGATAGAGATTTGTTTTGAAATCGTTTAGGGTACTAATTTCAATATTAAGCATATCTGCTGAATAATTTAAAGTTGGCGAATAGTTGATTATTCTCGTTGTATTGAAAGTTGATCCATCAACATTATAGGCCAAAAGATCACCAGCGTTAAGCAGTGCCTTAATAGTCTAAAGCTAAATAGTTTGTCCGCGAAGTATATCAGCTATTGGATTGTTTGATGAACTAGTGTTATTCCATTCTAAGTCAATTATCAGGTAGTTTATCAAGTTCGACGCTAAGCAGCAGGCAATTATAATAATGAATACTGCCTGAATAGACCTATAGACAGGAACAAAATTACCCTCAGCGAAAGTTGACAAAACATTAATAGCAGAATTACTGCTTTTACTGCTTGCAGTTGAAGAGTTATTATCATTATTGTTGATTACTTTCTATATTTGTTTTAATTGGGTGGCCATTTTGCTGACATTTTTATTTTATATCTTTTTCACTTTGTTTTTTTACTCGTTAAGAACCTCGATATGAATAGGGGATGGCTTATCCTTTGTTTATTTTTTGGATAAGAAAATAACCAATAGGGGTGAACTTAGCGTAATTCCATAATTGGTGCTGTTCATCATTATATTGAAAGATTCCTATTTAATTACTCGATCATTTTACCAGGAGTTTTTTAAAATGTGTAGATACTTCTTCATTTCGCTATGCTCCACAATGTCTTAATTGAAACCATCTTCTTTTTCAGTAATGTCCTCTTTAAAATTCATTAAGGCATTTGAAGTCTTGCCATTCAGTCTTCGAACAGTTGAGAGGAAAACCAGTCCGTGCTCAATATCAACTGCAATCTTAATGCAAGTAAGCCCCATATAAAGCTTGTTGTTCGCTCCTCTTATGGGTAGTTTGGCTGTTCTGTGCAATATCTTTGAAGCAACAATTTACCTCAAAGTCTACCCATCAAAATCGAGAAGGTAAGCCAATCGAAGATCATGAACTTCTCTATAGCCCTCTGGTATAATTGTATTTAAGTCTTTTCCAACTAAATCATTTTTTTTGTATTTGAGTAATTTGCAAAAACTGTTACTGACAGCATCAATGATAAGCTTGTACTTACCTTTGTTTGAATATTTTTAATTTTACATAAAGAGGTTTTCCATTGATTCATCATGCCGTAGATTAACTTTTTGACTATTGTAAACTAGAGCACGAATGCAATAGGTTTATGCAATTTTATTGTCGGCAATTTAGACATCTTAGAGAAGTTTTGATGTATTTTTGATGATGATTTCAGCGTATTACTTGAAGTTAGTTGTGGAGAGAAGGTACATTCCATAGAGGATAGTTGCATCGAATGTGTAAAGCTTCTTTTCGTACACTTTGCAGGTTTTGTTGTAGAATTAGTTTAAATTATACATCCTATCAATGATCTACGTTCCATCCTTTTGAAGTTTTATCATCAGGGGAGCCTCACAACACACTTACCCCCAAAATTTAAGTTTCAGTTGTAAGACAAGGTTAATTTGAATAGCCACACTCTGGCAAACGCGGTCATATTATAGAGCATAAATATACTATTTTTAGTATTCATTTGAACTCGTAAGATTGGATAATTTCTTTTTGATGATGCTCTCAATTTTTATTGTGCTTGCTAACATAAAATAATTTTTAGACTTTATTTTGGAGAGATAATGCAAGGCATTTATCACTTGATCATGCCGAAGCAAGAAATCACAATAAAACTCAGTCAAAAGAGGCTCAAACTTATCACCAAAGTTTTTTATGACCGTTTCATAGAGGGTCCGAATGAAGTATTCGGGAGCATCTATCTGAGAAGGGTTATGACAAAAACACTATGGTCTTGCACATTGTCTTTTATGAATGGCTATTTTTGTTTTACGAATGAATTCTGCCTTATGGATTTCGATCTCCAACAAATGAAGGTAAAACGCCATCACCCTCGGATTTTTTATTTAGGTTATATCAGTCGCTTTCAGGTTCTCAATTCGAGCCTACATGATTGTATAACCCAACACCAAAGCTAAATATATGACAAGAATTGAAAACCAGATTGGAGGTTAAGAATGCTCAATATTGATAAAGATAACTTTGGTTGAGTTGAAAAATCCTACTGAGAAGAAGATGGCAAAAAATTCTAAGTTATTTTGGAATGGGTTAAAAATGAGTCCTCGATAGGCTTATGTGCAAAAGTAAGTGCATCCTAAAGTCATAAAAACTGCATTAGAAAGAGGATCTGCAATGAAGCTATCACAAATCGTCAGGAGTAATATATATGCTTTCCATTTTTAATTGCATGCCATAACGCAAACTATGAACATGAAAGCTGCTAAGAACGAATTACTACAGCCAATGAAGGGGGCCATGGTAAAGAGGAAATTGAAGTTGCAGATAAACACCAGAGAGACAGCAAACATAAAGAGAATATTGTTGAATTAGAGCGGGATGGTTTCTATCCCAGAATGAAAGTACACAAATGCGAAGAAAAACACAAACGGTGGTGGTCCGTCTTCTTCCCTCAAAAAAGACTCTACTCTTCTTTTGAATCTTATTTGAATTGTCTTTACGATGTTCATTTACAATTATATTATCAGTCTTCGATGAAAAATTATTTAAAAATGTGCCTGGCAAGCTTATCGAATAAATAATGGCTATCCCATAAAAAGATCATAAAATCACCCCAGTCAAGAAATATGAAAAGCAATGGTAAAAATATAATTGATAATGGTGTAATTTTTGAAATAGGACACAACTTGAGATTTTACCAACAATTTGTAACCCTTGTTCTCAATATTGAGAATACTTAATGAGGTGGATTGTTTTGGAATTGATTTTCGAGCAAGATTATTTTACTATTAGAAAAATCAAATGTAATTAAATGATATTTATCAATAGGATCATAATTTTTCAATTGTGATCATCACCAATCTGGGTTATTTACCTGTATAGGTAATATAGAGCTCGTTTCCGTTTTATTTTACTTGCAGCAACTACTTGGGGCTTAAGTTCATGCTATAACCGTTTTTGTATATACGATTTTTGCTGAAGTAAACAATTGATGTTCCACCTGGAGTGGCTTAGTAGAGGGCATTGAATCGACATGTCTCTTATCGGTAGGTCATACTCTTGAGAGTACCAGCAGTCTTATGCATGCTAGTTCGAGCCACATTGGCAATTTCCAAATCGTTGATGGTGCCATCTGGATTTACAAGTGCTCCTCCGTAATTATTAGGTTTGAAAAAAGTAAAGTTGTTAGAGCTTCCCCAATTTTTGCCAAAACTCTTGTACTACCACCAAAAATATGACTGTAGATGATCTTCAACAAATTCCTTCACTTGACGATCACCTCCAAATTCAGTCATCATTACAGGTATACCCAGTCTCTTCATATCCCTTAGTTTTGCGTACATCGTTTTCATGGATTTTACAGGTGGACTTTCAAAATGATAGCAGAGAATCGATTTGTTTCTATACTTATTGCCTCCAGGGGAATGGGAAAAGCATGAGTTGAAAGCGAAGTCGAATGTGATAGGCTAAAAGCAAATATTGGTATCATTGTCAACTTACCGAATGCCAGCGACGACATTGTCATAGAACTGTTGGAATTTAAGCCGTTAAGCAACAGTGGGTATCAATAATAAAGGATTTCTGATAGCATTTCCTACAAAAGGCTAATTGATAAGTTAATAAGCTATGACATAAGGATTGCCCTTGAAGTAACTAGCTACCTTACGCCAATAACTCACAAATTTTTTATGGACGTAGTGATGGGGATTATAGAGGTGATTGAACATTTGTCCAACATCATCTGTAGCGTAATATTTTGCCCAATTTTTTTGATCACATTTGCCCCAATCTGGCAAACCTGTTTCGTTCAATGCTAGCTTTCTCCCAGTTGGAAAAGGAAAAGTTTTGTACCCATGCACTTCATCAACTAGCCATATGGGAACACCATCACCACAAAATTTTTATGATAAGATATCTTGATGGAAATCGAGTAGAGTATAGATTCCATTCTATCCGAGGCGATTTACTAGTTTCACCATTTACTGGAGTAGGGTCTCATTATAGACATCCTTTTGAGGTTAAACGCCAGGCCACCTAAATTATCAATAACGTACATGACTCCAAGGCGAACTCCATTCATGCCAAGTTCTTTGTAAATCTATATATCTCTTGCGCTGAAGGAGAACTCTGAGTCAAAATGGTCGGTATAAGGAAAATAAGGTGGAACTTTGACGACTACGCATCCACCTTTAACTATAACTTAACGGTCGAGTTCATCTACCAGTCTCATATTTTTGATTCTTAGTCCGCAGTGAATGGTCACAGCGAGTAACAGACACAAAAAAAGTAAGGAGAGGTTTGGCTTTCTCATGACTTTTATAGTAGTTGTATGATTATTAATCAATTTGCAGGGACCATGAAAATAGCATTTAATAAAAATGCGTTATTCAAAGGTAACTAAAATTTTAGTTTAGTCAGCATGTTCATTTCAAAAGAATATTTATGGATTTCTAATTTGATGGATGATTTTTGTTGATTTAATTTTTGATGAATGAATTGATCTCTGTTCTATCATATAATTTCTAAATTCGATGCGCATTCTGCGATCCAACTATGTTTTCCCGTCCTACAACAAAATAAAGGAAGAAATCACACAGAAGAAAGCTCACATCTACGAAGAGAAGATTGATAGACTCAATCATAAATTGGAGTCCATGCACAAAGGCGTAGATTTCGACTCAGACCATGACAAGATCAAGTAATCAATCATAACACTTTCCCATCAAGATGTAGTCAATAGGAACAATTTGGAAAAGGAAAATTTGAAGTGGGAGAAGAACCATCGCTACCAGTTCAGTCATCATGATAACTTCTAAAGTCTAAATTATTTCATTGAGGACGACAAGGAGGAGGAGAACAACTATGAAACCTTTCTCAAATTCAAGAAGAAAGCACTCGAGAGAGATCTCGAAGAAGATCAACCAGATCAAATGACCACTGAAGAGAGGAAAAGACAGAGAGAAGAAGAGGAAGATCTTTTCAAAAAATTGTATCGGGGGGCTTAAGAGAAGGAGACATCACATTTAACCAAATCTCATAGCATGAAGGTCATCAAAAACAATTTTTAATACAAAACAGCCAAAGTTGATGCGAATAACTTTTTAAAGAAAGTTGATCGATTAGCCAAGCAGAAGCGGGCGTCAAAATTTAAACAACCTCAAATAGTGATTCGGCAAAAGTAGAAGGAGAAGGAGGAGATTGATGATCAAGGTGACAAGGAGTTGCAAGCCTACTAAAAAAATAAGAAGTTCCTAACTGAAAATTACATGTAGATTCTAAAGAAGCTGGAGGGAACCAACATTGTGAAGTGGAGAATCCTAAATGTGAATCGTCCAAACTGATATTGATTAACATTATTAAACTAATATCAATTATTTTGCTTTTCTTACTCCTATTACAGGATTTCAGGGTCGTTTACTTCCTGTTACACTCTCGATCGGATTTTAAAGTAGATATAACTGAGATTGGTTAGATCAGTTTAGTATTGCCCTTAGTATTATTTGAGGTAGACCTATTCGTACTTGAAGGAAGGATTATCACGCAGTCGATGGACCAACTTGCGAGAATGGACACGATGAGCGCTGTCTGAACTAATTATTATGTTTTAGAGAGTGCCGATTTGTACTTCGGGATTAGATGTTACATTATGCTGAAGGTAAGGCTACCTAAATTTATATTTAAAAATATTGAATTTCTGCCATTTCTCCTTCATGCTTTTACTTTCTTCATCAGAACCATTAATGCTGCCGAAAAAATCTTGTAGCTTGGTCATAGTAATTTCATCCTCAAGATCGTACAGGCCATTCTACATAATCAAATTTTTACATGCAAGACGGTTGTGTTAAAGAGAAAAGGAAAGTATACATTGAACCACAACCCTACAAGAGAACTGATTTAACCTTTGCAGTATAGAGAAATATTCTTAGTCATATTATTACCTATAAATTCAATGACTGCCTGCAAATCGTCCATAAGGTTACTGAAGTTGCGCTTGCAACCTTGCAGATAGTGCTATAGATCCTCAGAAAAAGTTCCCCTCCCTCTAAATTCTACCAACATGACTCCTTTCTCCAAAAACGATCTCAACACCACCCCATCTAACTGGTCGTCAGCACTAGCAAAATAAACAACAACAGGCAAATTCTTTTCCTCAGCATTTATACTTCTGCAAAGCACGTTAATTTCAAGAGGATAATTTTCCTTTTAACTGATAACGATCTTCTCCGTGTAATATCTATTCAGATCTTCGCATCCATCACTCAGCTACTTTTTCCAGATATTGTAGACTTTTTATGTGCGGATAACTCCTGTGGGTTTAGTAAATACAACCACCTGCTTGTCGTAGTTGTAACTATTGCCCATTAACTTCAAATGAGATCCTCCTCCGAGAATGACTGAGTGTGGGTGGGCGCTACCCTTGAGAGGCAGCAAGTACAAAATTCCCTTATTGTAGACTGAAAACATGTTTAAAACCATCACTAAGTGAGTGGCACGAACTTCAATCTCTCGAATAAACTCATGCTCCCCAGCTCGAAATACTACACGTTTGCGATTCACATCAAAATCAGTGGGTAGAACTACTTCCACTGAAGTTATATTAAGAGGAAGATAGCTTTCGGCCAAACCAATTTTTTGCTATTGATGCAGTTGGATATGCTCTTTGTAGGGTATGAGGCAGACTTCCTTAGCCATTTACTTGCTGCTGCCAAATTTGAGTAAAGACTAATTGATTTTTCGAAAACGGACGAATATTAGGCCCAACG
>Ga0302185_10001900_pt1 | contig 14144 bp, 8 predicted proteins | sample II_Bog_E1_1_FD_200231 | JGI IMG/M metagenome (GOLD analysis project Ga0302185, IMG submission 200231) | Peat permafrost microbial communities from Stordalen Mire near Abisko, Sweden - II_Bog_E1_2 | ecosystem: Environmental > Terrestrial > Soil > Wetlands > Peat | place: Sweden: Abisko, Stordalen... | reverse complement strand
ATATGGGAATGGACGAAATTAATCCTCTTGAGCATGTTATCATTAGTTTGTGCCTTTCACCAAAATTAACAGTTCGTAAAATTATTATGGAGCCATTGCCTGATGAAACTTCCAAAGAATATATGAATCGATGCCAATAGGAATTATCAAGATTAACAGGTTTCCAAATCTATGACACCGGTTACACTGAAAAATGCAAATTCAAAGAAATGCGTTATGGCAAAAAATAAAATTGATTGTAATCAAAGTCAATAATACTTTTGTATTGAATTTTAATGTAATAATTGTTCAGCCTAAGTTGGACTTCAAACAGTATATTATTGCAATTGTGAATCAGTTATATCAGAATGCATAATATAAATATATTACGAAAAGCAAGACTAAAACAGAGGATGTCAAAAAGTGATAAAAACAAAGAATATAATGAGGATACCAGCATGCTCGTAAAAATAATCAAAAGAACGCTGGCAACTTATGACACTATCGTGGCTCAAAGTTAGCAAAGGGTTGATATTTCCTCCCTCATTCATAAAATCGCAGTTTAAAACAAATTTCTGTTAGATATTATCACCAGGCAAAAGTTTAAAGATGCCAGCCTTCAAACGCAGTATTACTTGCAAGATTTAGGTATTTTGAAAGCATGAAGCTGAAGATTAAGGAATGGCTGATGATGAGCAAAAATAAATATTTCACAGGGACTGTTTTTAAAGACATAAGAAGTTTTATTCTGCAGCTCTAAATCATTTTAGGAGTATTTTAAAAGAATAGTAATTTCATTCATATGGTTACAAAAGTCTATACCATTATCTGCGAACATCTCAAATATCTAAAACTTAAGTTTGATCTCTTTCATACCGAAATCGGACAAGATAGTGGAGAGCTTTTGCCCAATGCCAAAGTTCAGAAATCTCAGTCGCTAATTCTTGAGAGTAGATTCACTCCTGAAATTAGGGCTTTTAAATTTTCTTCTCTGTATGGATTGGAAATAGACAATTCTTATCTAAAAAATGTAATCATTCAATCTAGTCGCAATCAGTTGGAGACTGTAAGAATGCAGCTTGAGAGAAATCGCTATATTGCACAGCAAATATAGATGCATATAAGATTGTTCTATCTCTTCGTAAATCGCACCAAAATAAAAAGAAAAAGCCGTTCTTAACTTTATTCTAAAGATAAAAATTTAAAAAACATACGCATCAAGACTACTGTTCAGGATAAGCCTTACCATAATTTTAAAGTAAGTAAGGGTGCTAAAGGAAGTTCTTTCAAGGAGAACGGAGAAGAGGATGCTGGCAAAACCAAAGTAGCATTAAAGATTAATAATGTGTACGTATCTGGAAACGAATTTGACATCTATTCTGATAATTCAACTTACAACATATTTAGGATCAATCCAAACATCAATAAGAAAAAAACAGTTTTTCTTACGAGAGCCTTGCGAGATCCTCTAATTGCTAAACAAATAAATGGAGACTCGAGATAGTTTCTGCCAATCTGAAAAGTTATTAGATAAATTCCGTTCTCTGTTTATTTTATTCCTATTTCTTCTTTCTTACAATTCTTTCAAGAGTATTTATTCCAATTAAAATTATGTATAATTATGAAAATATTTTCTTTATTAGTGATTAAATTCCTTGAATATCACTACTGTTGATCCCTTACAATCCTTGCAATATTATTAGTGACAGAATGGGCAATGTAAATGAAATAATTCCGTTTTTGTCTTAGAGGCCAACGAAAAGTTTAGTAAAATGATTTAATGATTTAATGATTTCATTGCTTCATCAATTAATGAGTTATATAATTAAGCGAAAATCAGAAAGAAAAATATATTATTTGGCATAGATAAGATGTGTAGAATCATAAGTTCATATTTATTATACAGTAATGTTTAGATACATCCATTCGCAGACAGCCTAGTCACTGTCTTTGAACGTGATGAATTTGCCATTTTTCTCTTCGTCTTAACTGTAAAATTTTTCCTCTTTTCCATTCATATTTTTTCTTCGTCCCTGAAATTTGACTTTAGCATTTCTGAAACCTAAAGTTTTAAAAGATTCTGATGGCATCTCCGAGTTACAACAAGTACAATTATTTTCACATCTAGCCTACCCGAAGCTTATTTTTCCATAGCCTTTTTTAATCCATACAATTTTTTTATGTCTGATACAGTCTTTATTTGCGCAAATTCCTCTAATATTTAAGCCTGGATAAACTACTAAATATTTTCTTCTTTAATCATAAGTCTTCAGATTTTTCTCTATTCTGTTTTCTTTGTTTAAATTGGCAGCTAAAAAGGTATAATCACTTTCATCTCTGTAACAAAATTTTTTGAAAAATTGTTCTTTTTCTTATTTCCTTTTTATTTCCTCAGACTCTGGATTGTTCCAATCGTCAATATCTAAATTAAACTGCATCTACATTCAGGCTAGGGTTAGTTGCGATCCATACTTGTTTCAACAATAAAATTAATATAATCAAATTTATGCTCCCGCAGTTTTAAGGCCCAATTATAAGTATCTTTTGGGTCATAGTTTAATATTTTATAAATTATAGACTTAGAACTAACATGTTGCTCGGCATAAGTTTTATCGAGTAGCTCAATTGTTATTTAATAACTTCAATAGGAATATGAAGAGATTTGTTTCAGACATCCATTCTGATAAAAATTAGACGAGTTCACTGTGAAAAATCATTAAGTTAAACATTTATATTTTATCATATTTACTAATTTAAATAATGAAATGATTAAATAATGCAATGAGCGTCTTAACTTTTCATATCCCAAACTGGAAAGACAATTAATTGAAGAAGATTAGTTTAGTTTAGTTTGTATCTGTACACAGCTATGATATATATCGAAGGAAACAATCAATCTATCATTTTTTCTCTATTGGCATCACATTCACTATTAGAGAGTCCCATTAGCAAAGATTCTAATCCTCGTCTTTGAATTTTATAAATTTTCCTTATCTTTCTTCATCCTACCAATGAAATATATCATCTTAGTCATTGATACGTCTAGTGCCATCAAAGATCGCTTTAGCCTTTTTGTATCCAAAGGTGGTAAAATATGCTGAATCCATCTTAGATTAACAGCAAGGACATTTATTACCATATCTGGCACTCGCGATGTTCATTACTCCATAACCTTTTTTCACCCATACACCATGTTAATATCCCTAGCAATTTGAATTTTTGCAGGCCCCTTTCATATTAAAGCCATCATAGACTGTTGAATATTTTTTTTTAGGATTATACGGTTTTAAAATTACCACTTATCTATTCGTCTTTTTGCTTAAATTTGGACCCAAAAATTTGGATTAGTCTTTAAAGATGTTGTCAAACTCTGAAACTAGCTTTTTGGTGTTCTCTTTCTAAGGATTTTCCTATTCATCAATGTCTGAATATCAATATGCTTACATTGTGGCTATTAACTTTCTTGCCACATTTTGATCGATATTAAAATTATTATAAAAAGTATAAGTTCTTCTCAAACTTTAAATGATATTCAGATATTTTTCCTAGACTAAATTAGAAAAATAAATACTGGGTATTTTAATTTGCGGAATAAGCACAGCCTATATGCTCGTTCTAAATTCAGTATCTAAATAAACTCTTATTATTTAATATTAACAAATAATTAGGAAGGAATTTGTTTGTTCTTTCATATTCGTTATACATCAATTTTTAAAAATTTCCATAAGCAAAGACTCTCTTCATTATCTTTGAACATTACAAATTTTCCGTTTCTTTCCTCATCTGTCCAATTAACCTTTATATCTTGCCCGTTGACATGCTTCCCTCCTTTAAAGGTTACCTTTGCTTTTGTGTAACCAAATGTTGTAAAGGATTAAGATGACATGGGCTTTTCACAACAAGGACAATTATTGTCAAATATAGTTTCTCCGAAGTCAATTTTTCCATAATCCTTTTTAACCCAAACACTCTTATTCTTTCCGATACAACCTTAAGCCTAGCAGGTACCTTTAATGTTAAAACCAGGATAAACAGTCAAATATTTTCTTCTTTAGTCATAGAGTCCCAAGGTCACCTCCTCTCTATTTTCCCCTCTACTGACGTCTGCTGCCCTAAAAGATTAATCTCTGTATATTTGCCTAAATTGTGCAATTTTTGTTTCTGTTTTTTTCTTCTCGGGATTTTCCTATTCATCAATAACAACTAAATCAAGATGTATTTACATTCGGGTTATGATTTATTTCCTTGCATTGTGATTAAAATAAATATATAAAAAGTATAAAATCAATTTTTGAATTTGTAAATAAGGCTTGATTATTATGCATTATGATTATTTCAATTTTAAAAAGCCTAGCCCTAAATATTCCCTAATATACCCAGTTACCTGAAGCGGACCAGTTAATTTCAACAATTAAATGAGCTTTCATTTTAGAACTATCTACTGGCTCATCCAATGACTTATTGGCGTAACATATTTGAATGGAATGTGTTAGAATATGTGTTAATAGAACTTTTATAAAAAATATGTAAAATATAGAAAAATAACATAAGCTATTTCTTAAGACTACAATATATTTATCAGTTATATTGAGTAATACCATCAGAGAGATTATTTTTAATTCTTTCATATAATAGTTATATGAGTAAAGCAAAGACAATCAAAAAAGCAACCAAGGAAAAGCCAAAAATTATCACCCGCAATCGTAAATCAATCTCTAAAATTCATAAAAAATAAACCATTAAAATGAAATTGGCCAAGCCTTAAATCAGATAGGTCATAAAATAGAAATTGAAGCGCAATCGTTTCAATAAAAAATGCGAGCGAACATAAAACAATTAAGCTATTTAGACACATAATTTACAAAAACAGAATATCTTGCCGGAAGAATAAAGGTATCAGTGCCCAATTTGTTTGTAACTGATGATTTATCCGACCTTGGCTCCTTGCGGGCATGCGTTTTGTTTGCCTTGCTTTGAATAAATTCTGAAATATCAAAAGGATTGTAGTATCTGTCGGTAGACCATGTCATTTTATGAGTTTAAACCCTCAAAACTTTTAATGCAAATAATATCTGTATTTAAAGGCAAATTATAAGTAAAAGAAGAAGAGGAATCTTATGCTCAAAGAGTTAATGATTTTCATGCAAAGGAATAACTGAGGAATATAAGCAAGACCCTAGAAGTTGGAGATAGCATTGATTATTGCAAGGATTGGCGATGGTATGAAGGCAAAATCGCTGATATTGTTGTAAACTCATCCAACGAAACGACTCTAAAGGTCCATTCAATTTTAAATTCCTCATAAATTTTAGACTATAAGATGAATTCGCGACTTATCGCTAAGCATAAACACTTTACTTCCCAAAACACTTTGAATAACTAATGGAGTCCTCGAATTAGGTATGAGCTGTTTGATTTTGACTTTTTATCGTATGAGGTAAATAGTTAGTTAATTCAGGATAATTAACCAGAAGAGATGAGAAGACTTCTCAACCGACCAACAGAAACAATAACAATAAACGATTAAGATTACTTTGCCAATTTTGACATGAGCCAATTTCTTTTTCCCCGTCTCTCTTGATTTCAGATGCTTTAATTTTATAGCTTGTTTACAATGACAGAAAATTGATTATTCTTCACCTATTACTCACTGGAACGAATTTTAAGTAAAACTAACAATATTATTTAGAGGTAGATTTATCATACCGCCATGTAGCCCAAGCATTTGAAGGTAGTCATCGTGGGGCATTCCGGAGTCGGCAAAACCAGCATCATCAATCGATATCTTTTTGGATCTTTTGACTCAGGTCTTTAGGCCACGACAGGAGCTGTTTTCCGTTAGAAGATGCATTAATTAGCTGATAAAACTCAGGTTTTGCTGGAAGTATGGGACACAGCAGGGCAGTAAAGGTATCGATCAATCGCAAAGATATACTACAAAGATGCCAAAGTGATCTTGGCTGTCTATGATGTAACCAGCGAACAATCATTCCAATAACTAAAAATATGGATTACATAAGTGAAGAATAACGCAGCCAAAAATACAAGACTCATCGTGATTGGAAACAAGATTGATCTGCTCAGTGAAAAGATAGAAGATTCGCAGGGTGAGGTTAGCTATGAGAGCGCTCAAGGCTACTGCAAGAGTATTGGAGCTGAACTTAAACTGACCAGTGCTAAAAATAGCAAGGGAATTGACGAGCTTTTTGATACTGTGGCTACTAAAGGAAACCTGGCCGCGGAGGAAATTCACAAAGACGAAGAATAGAAAAAAGTAAATTTGCATAATATGGATATCTAACTTAAAAAACAAAAATCTAAGTGCTGCATCTGATTCGTATATGTTCATATTCTTCTGCAAATACAAGAGCCAATTACTCGAGTCTTACTTATGTTTTAAATGGTTTGCTCCTGCTTTGGCATAGTCAATTATAAAGATAGACTAAAGTTTAATAGAAATAAGCAATCAAGCGCGATAGGTTCCTAGAATCATAGCATGATCTCTCTCATAAGGTTACAGAGTGAGCTGCTCCGTTGGCTTAAGATTGTACTCTTTCAGCTTTTGAACCTACATCAATAGAATCATACCTCATTGGCAAATACCACTTCGGGCTAGTTTGTGGAATCGATGCAGTTAGCCTTTATCGAAATCAAAAATTTTCCTCCATTCTTGAGATACATGTGTGCATTTTCAGAGATGATTCTGGCCTGATCTGGCTGTGCAACATCAGCAAATACGACGTCCACCATGCCCACCAAAAACCTATATTCTTGTGGCTTCCGAGCATCGTGAATAATAGGGATTATATTTGTTCTCTTTTTGGCCATATTTACAAGATCCCTTCCGACTCTGTGAGAAAATTCCACCGCGTAGACTACTCCAGTCGGACCAATAATGTCCGATACATGAGAAACTGTTGTTCCAGAAGCCGCGCCGAGATAGAGCACTTTGCAGCCTGGAACGATACCAGTTTAGGAAATGCCTCCGACAATAGATGCTGCAATTTTTGAGCGATAGGGATTCCAAACTCGGTATTCTACTTTCTAACCGTTGACTTCAACACTGATTCGCTTTTAATTGTAAACTGATTATCCGGGAACAAGATTTTTAGTCACAAGAGAGTCTTGCTGTCCACGGGCAACGAATACGCCTGGGAGTCGATGAGGCTGGACAAATACTTTGGGTGCTCCTCTTCCTCCGAATCCTCCACGACCCCTTCCTCTTCCTCTGTCTCCTCCACGTCCTCTATCTCCGCCTCTGGATCCTCGATCTCCTCTATCATCGTTGTTGAATTTGCCCATTTAACAAATAATATGATATTTGGACCATTGAAGGAGATCAATTCTACTCTTTTGCAACTAGTCATATTTTAAAATTGATGTGTTCGAATGCTCAAAGAGAAATTATTGAATTATTGGTGTTTGAGCTTTAATGAAAAACTATCAATCTTAAACTAACCATTTCGAAATAAGAGTTCCTCTCTGTTTAGCAAATCAGAAGGATGGAGGAATAAGTTCGATCACAGCCACCAAATCCAAAGTTTCCTTGCTCAATATTCAAATTGGAGTCAATTTTTAGCATAAAATTTTAGAAACAGCATTAAGCAATATAACTCGGCATCTTACGGGATAAATAAATGAGATAAATCTACATGCGACAAAAAATATTCCTTGAGAAAGGATAAGAAATGCTACATTTCTTAGGGATTCGAAGACATCAATCAGCAATCAGACTTCTATTTGCTTAGGAAACCAGCCAACCCAATCATTAATACTCACTATGAATTAGGAGTGAGTGATTGATTGCCATTTTTTACTGATGAAACTTTGCAGCATTGAATTGGTAGATGATATTGCGTTGCTATTTATTTATCACTAATCGATGGCGTCCTTACCTTCTCCAGCAGAGGTGGGAAGTGTACCATAGGTCTTTTCGTTAAATTTAATGTCGAATGTGTCCCTCCAGTCTAGTGCATCAGGCTCCATTATCAGCCAGAAATAGGCATACAGAGCACCAAAGACCAATACACCTCTGCGGAGGAGAAGGCGTGCATGCTGGTAGTTGAGTTCGTTGTGGAGATTCGCCATATCGTTGGTAAACGTCTCTGCGTGATGCTTGTGGGGTGTGTTGAGCACGAACCACTTCCTGAGTTAAAACATAGCTGTAAGCATGTTCATGTTCTGGTTGAAGGGTAGCACGAAGCTCTCGCCGCGAATGACTGCTCCCTCTCTGAATTGTTTGTTGCGCGACACTTTGCGAAGGAAACTCAACATAATATCAGTTTATTATGAGTTGATACCACACAAATTATCATATCTGGTTTAACATCATCTACCATTAAAATAATTAACTATCTTTTGCTTCCAGAATTCTCTTATAACTTTTGTAAGAATATTAGATCAATGTATCATAATGTCGCCAAAAAAGTATAGCTTTATTTCATACAAAAAGACACATTTTTTATCATTAAACAAGATTGATGGGCTTTATACTATGGGGTGATGCCCTCCGCAGCACATTTGGCTGACTCTGATACTTTTTTATGGTACCATCATCATGGAAGTATGAGGAAATTATACTGCCATTTTATCGTATTTTATAATTCTGAGTAATTGATTCACTCCTACATGTTTGGGACTTGCCTTCTAAAAGTCGAATATTCGTCATCTCTGCGCCTACGACTACAATTGCATTTAATTCTAATCGCCTTTTTGGCACTTTAGACACTCTCTTATGAGTCATAAACTGCAAGTTTATTTTTTGCAATGCTATTTTTTTGGCGTTAAGCCTGCTGATGAGTAGTTTCTTTTTTTGTGAGTGTTTCGAGGGTGTTTATGCCTTTTTTTTGCTGTTTTACTTGTCCTGCTAGTCCTATGGACTGGTAATCAGCTTAAATATGCTTGTGTGTCAGTATTAACGGTATTGTGCCGCTTAAGTGTGGTATGGTGGTTGACGTTTAGCCTGAAAGAATGGTCTGTTATAATATAAATAATATTGCATTAATATTCAAATGGAGGAGCTTCAAGAGTCCAACGTATAGCAGATAGAATTTGCGTTGGACTAAATCGTGTGGGCCAAAATAACGGGATACCCTTGGTGGCCAGCAACTATCACTGCCCTGCCCTCCCAGAAACAAACCCACTTCCGAGTCCACTTCTTTACCGATAACTCGCAGTACGCTTCACCCTACTTAGTGCTTTCGTCGTGGAGAATAAGATGATGAAATATCAACAAAGACGCAGTGAGTTCGATCTCCATAAACATGTCGCTAAGGGTCTGCGTAAGGCTATTGTCGCTGCTGATGTCGCATTTTAGGACCTTGGGAGTGAAGATGCTTGCTCCCCGTCAGCTGTCGTGTAAGTTGAAGTTAGTTGTGGAAAGTAAAAATAATTATTGCAATTATCATCAATCCAATAAACTCCATTATAAGAGAAACTTGACAAACAACAAACCATTCTAAGTGAGGAGGAGATTTAATAACCACAACAGCAGTTAGAATCAGAAGAGCATGAGGAAATGGAGCAGTAGTAGCAGTTCATCGCCTATACCCACGATCAGCGATAGAGATATGTGTGCTCCCTTCTCAGAAAATATCAGCTCGACTCCATCCCTCGGCCCACCACTGCTGAAAGTATTTCAATGAGAATACGATCTAAATTAGTGAAAAGTCTAACAAAAAGGCGTGAGAGCAAAAAGCGATCAATCTCAATGAAGAAGACTAAAAAGATAAGGAAGCAGGCAATGGAGACACCAGTTCGAGTATTGTTGGCCCGTAAGATCCTCTCTCTGCTTAAGGAAAAATAAGAGTTGTGCAATGCACAACGCAAAACCATCAGTTTGAGTCTATCTAAGGAGGTGAACACAGGAGAGGAACTTGTAAGACTATCCAAGTGGATAGATATCAGTCCTTGCCATACAATCGCTAATTTCTACGACAGCTGGACCTGCTTGCAGTCAGAGAAAGAAAAATCTTCCAGCATGACGGTCGAGGAGTTATGATTGGCTCACTTTAATTTGTACTATCAGAGGACTGTATTGGCAGATATAGGAAGGATTTTAATCCAACAATCTATTAAATTGAAAATAGAAAGTTCATTAATCATTCAGCAAACTAAAATTGCATGCTTTTAAGCTGCAATGCTATGTGAGTGATCAATCTTTTACGAGAATTAATCTCCTACAGCAGAGCAGGCTTCAGGTTTGGCTCGATGATTAGGGCAATACCACATGACTGCTTTCCACTGCCGATAATTTGAATCATATCTGTTTACTCCTCATAGAACCTCAAATCTGCTAGTTGTAGTCCTTCGTTATAGATAGTGCTCTCCTATTGGCTTTTGATATAGAGGTACTGTCCATCGAGGATAAAGAACAGATGCTATTCTACTTTACTGTTGGCTCGGCATGGGAAGGTGATTTCGCGAGTGATGTCTGATTTTTTTTTCCAATCCTCCTTATTAAATTTATTTCCATGCTCATTCATGCTCCCTAACAAACTCCGTAAGCACACGAAAAACAAGATATCGCACTCAATCTATCGATATGCGTTGGTTGCGAAACTTCCTTTAGTCTTAATTTTATTGGTTTTGTTAAAGAACTAGTTCCACCCCTTTGTTAGGATGAAATAGATTAACTTTTAAGTGACTTGGTTAAAAATACTAATGATCTTTGACTCTTCAATTCGACATTATTCGCTCGTTATCATCTGATAGAACTATTGGATGAGTGATAGCGAATTACAGGTTGACAGGCTGTGAATTATTGGATCCATATTAAAGACCAATTACTTTTGACAGTGCAAAAGAGAACTGATTAGTCGGATGGTATAATGCAATAGCTCTTAGTCTTAATGTTTCTGAATTAACTCAACAGTACCAATATTTTGAAAAACAAATCGTTATTGTCTTGCGGTTCGTCGAACAGTGTTTCCAAAGCTCTTAAAAAGGAATCAGCCAGATATTTGTCATGGCTGAGCGGTTCGTTCAAATTCAAAGGCATACCTATAAGTTCGCTTAACTTTCGGATTTCATGATAAAGCCAGTTATCTGTAGAGCGAGGGATATAGCTATAAAAAATCTTCATTATTGACCGGCTAGTCTGGGTGGGGCTGAAGAATATGTTTCTACAGTGCTGTACGATGTCGTCAGGGCACTAATCTATCAGCCAATATTTGCTTTCCAATTAAATGGGTTTACTCTCAAAGCATTTCTTCATGTTTGGGGTGATGGAGGGGCTAAATAACGAAAGAATGCATATTTTGATTTTGACAACAGAGAGTTAGGGCACGACAACTTAAAGTAATATTTTCATCATCTTTTTGACTCTTTTGGCTCGTTTATCAGTTATATTGCTAATTTCTAAATATATCTCTTTGCCCATCATGCGCATGAAGGTGTTGGTATAGATATCAATGATGGCTCTTTCTTTGTTGGCAATGAATTCCTCCATGTATTTCAGATGACTAGATAAGTTTTACACCCACATGCTGTTTCTTTCCTCCTCTAAGGCTTTCCTAAAGCTATTCACGATCTGCCCAACGTAAAGAGGATAAAAAATAACGAACGGAAAATTTAAAGTATATTTGGTCACCAGATCACTGTGGTTATTCACAATTTAGATAATTGCTAACTTAGAAGAAGTATGCATGATGGGATCGCTGCAATCATAGAATTTCAATAAGTTTAGCAAGAGGGGAAAGTGAGGTTGATTGCTATTGAAAAACACACTCAGGTATTTGTTGTCCTCGTTAATCTTGCGAATCATCAGTTTGAGGAAATTAGCATAGTAAGCGATGTCCTCCTCCTCGGTGAACACATACCTTTCTGATATATACCCCAATTGGTTTATTCTTACCAGAAAATATACTAAATTTTCATCCTTCCGTAAGACCTTCAGCAGAAATTCCAACACTGAAAAAGTGCTCCTCAAGAGTGTGGAGTCGTACTTAAACTCTTTTAGTCTGCGTTTAAGTACTTATAAAAATTTATTTTATGCGAAGTAGCTGAATACAAAATTAATTACTTAATAAAAAGGTCCTCTTCCTTCGCGCCCACGATCATCATGCAGTACTCTTTAATTAGGGGAGCAAGTTCTTCTATTTTCTTAGAATTGCTGATGCGGTCGAACGCATTTGTTAGTTGTTCATCATGGACATTCATGTTTTTTTCTGGGTTGTAGCCGGGCTAATTGCTGATATTATGTTTAGAGCCCTCCCCTTGGCTGTTGGGTTGTTGGAGTTATGTTTTCTGAAGGTCGATTTCGACACTTCCGGACATCTAGAGCATATATAATTGTAAATATATTATTACATTACTACTATACTGTATTAAATGATTTAGATGATACAGATCAAAAGGTCTCACCACCAATTATCCATTTGGAGATTGGCCGCTTCTAAATTAGCAATTAATACGTCCTTTAGAATCGGCAGCAACTTACTTCTCCTTCTTTATTTACGCACCGAAATCAGAAAAATCGATCAACCCTTTTTCGGTGTTCGAAAGCCATTTTACCTACATAGTCAATTGCATACGTTTTCAGCTGTACCAGAACCCGAATATGTCAAGCTGCCACTGTTTTATGCCGGTTTGTTAGTGCTAAGAGTTATACCAATGTTTCCGTTCGGAGCGGTCAAACCATTTGCGGAATAAGCTTGATTGCCATAAGCATTATATGCATTTTGAGCAGGAATCTGGTACTGTGGAGTATTGTAAGGATTCGGTTGTCCAATAACAGGTTGGGGTTGTGGAGGATATCCAAATTGGTTTGGCTGATTAAATCCTGGGTATTGATTGGGAATTCCTCCAAATTGATTATTATAAACAGGCTGTGGTGGTTGTCCAAAGGGTGGCTGGTAAGGTTGTTGATATGGAAATTGATTTGGTTGATATGATGGCTGAGGGGGTTGTTGATATGGTGATTGCTGATATTGCTGTGGTGGTTGCTGTGGCTGGAAGTATTGTTGGGGTTGTTGAATGACTGGCTGTTGAACGGGCGGTTGTGGTTGTTGAGTAGGTTGAATTACTTGCTGTGGTTTTGATGGTTCAGGCATCAATTAAAAGGTAGGATTCGATTGCTGAGGAGGGGGAGTTGGATCACTTCCGAATAAATCAATAATCTAGTCATTGCCTTGAGAAATTGGTTTAACAGGACTTTGTTTAGTGTCTTCCCTTTTTTATCCAGGTTTTGATAGTTTATTGGCCACCCTTTCAAATGGTTTTTTGGTCTCCACTGTAATATCATTCTTCCTCTCTTCCTTCTTGGTTTCATTTTGAGTGGTTGTTTTCTCGTTCTTAGAAGTATCTTTATATTTGTCAAGCGTTGATTTGTTATAGGTATAGTCTCCGAAATGACCTGTGGTTGTCCCATAATTATAGGAATTGTTTTAGGATTTCTTTTTTTATTTTTAAGGCTTGGATCCATACCCATAACTGTCGTTACCTCCGTAACTGCCTCCGTAACTACCTCCATAATTTCCTGAATTTCCTGAACTTCCTGAGCTGCCGTAGGTCGTTCCTCCAACAACATTGGCCATTTTTTCTCTGATGGCTTTAGCCTTCACGCGTTCTTCCTCTAGTTGCTCTTCGTTGCTGAGGAGACCAACTACTGCTTTCGCCCTTTCCCTGACTAAATAAGAGATGAATGACTAGTCTCTCCTTTGTCAACTCCGTCGACATAATTGCTGTAGCTCTAAAAGGTTCTAAGCTGGTAAACGTCGTATTTGAAGTTGCTGATGATACTGGGTGGTCCGTTCTTAAGTAGAAATTAAATCAAATTAAAAGTCTATCTTAATGGCGGACTATACTTTGAGGATCTTTCTCCAGCTTTTGCTCTTCTTCAGCTTTTCCCAAATGAACTCACTGATGCGTTGCCACTTCTCACTGACTAAATTAATGGTTACTAATTGTAGGCTGCATTAGCTACCTCGTGCAGCTGCTGTGTGGATGCTTGCCAATTCTATTCAGACACAACCTCTGCTAGCTTTTCGTCCAGCTAGTCTCCTCCGATCTTGGCCTTTCTGAATTTGGTTTGGGTTACAATTTGCTGGCTCCGTCTTTTAACTTTTAAAGCATCGAAAAGATAAATATTTAAATCGAATTATTTAACTTTCAATTAAAGATCAGACCATTAAACATGCATTCCATTCATATTGTCATATTTGATT
>Ga0302185_10001896_pt1 | contig 14159 bp, 13 predicted proteins | sample II_Bog_E1_1_FD_200231 | JGI IMG/M metagenome (GOLD analysis project Ga0302185, IMG submission 200231) | Peat permafrost microbial communities from Stordalen Mire near Abisko, Sweden - II_Bog_E1_2 | ecosystem: Environmental > Terrestrial > Soil > Wetlands > Peat | place: Sweden: Abisko... | reverse complement strand
CTTTTGAGTGTTTGTGGTCTTTCTTGGAGTGTCTCTTCATTTTCTCTCTCTTCAGTTCTTGCCTTAATTTTTCCACTTCTCTTTTGTATTATTGCTGTGTTTTTAACTCTTCAGCTTCTCTTTTAATTCGCAGTTTCTCATCCTGCCTTTATGAATCTTTTTATCTCCGTTTCCTCTTTCTTCTTTTTTATCTGTCAGCATTATCTATGAATTCTGTCTGTTTGTCAGTCACTATTTCTTTCTGTTGTATTTATCCATTTTTTCTTTTATTATCGACAGACTACTAAAGATGAAAGCCCTGTTTTTCCTTTTTCTTGGACTACCGTTGGGACTAAGCAGTTCTTTTTTGTTCCTCTTGTTTTTGTTCCTATTGTTTTAATCTTATAGCTTCCTATTATTTCAATCTGAATTCTTTCAAGGAAGCCTTTAAGGATTATGTAATTTTTTCCTACCTTCGCTCTTTTTATTACAGTTATTTGAAAAACTTCGCCTTTTCTTGCTTTATTTATGACACGAAGAAGGTACTTTCTCCTGAAGAATTTCTACTTTATTTTTTATCAGACACCCTCTTGTCCATGTGGTATATTCCTTCTTAACCGCGTTTAGCAACTGGAGTACCAGGCTCATCATCGTTCATAAAAGAAAGTAATTATTTTAACTTTTAGTCCTTGGCAGATGTGTCTTTCTTCACGTCAAGCACTGTAGTTTCTACGATATACTTGGAAAGAGATAATTCATGCTTTTCTTTAGCTGGGGAACTACATTGGTTGTTTGTTTATTTGCTCGAGTCAGGTTACTTTGGTATACTGACTTACTTGTATTTATTTTATTTTTTTATCTTGGCTAACACTTTGCGAGCTTAGAGATTTTAGCTAATTTTTTTTATCTTCCGAGGTTTTTTTGCAGATTCCATCAATGAATCTTCTTCTTCATACGAGTTATTCCTTCCTCTCTTTGGATTCTCATTGAATGGGTCGACCACAGTTGGAAGATAAGGCCCTCCACATCCTCTCTTATTAGACTTGGGAACATTTGGAGAAGACCTTCTATATGTATTGAATTCCTCAATATTCAATCCTCTTTAATTTTCTTATTACTTTATGAAATTGGACTGATTCAAGTGAGTGCTTATTCGTTTTATCTGGCGTACTTGCTGTTTTTCCTCTGCAACTTTCTCTTTAATTTGACGAGGTTTCTTTTCTTTCTCTGAAAAGACAGCGTCCCTTTAAGCTACGATATATTCATTGAAGTTTTTGTATTTGTCCCTCATTATCAGAGCATCTTCGGCAGCAGCAGCTATTTTTTTATGAGCCTACTCGGCTTTCTTTAACATAGGATGAACATAAACTTTGAACCGTTAATTTTTTTCTTTTTTTTACTGTTATAAGCGGGTATCCATCACCTTGAAGGAGCCAGCAAGCATTAACTGAACATCAATCTTTGCCTATTCTCTTGGTTAATCAGCATCAGCAGCGTATGTCTTGTCGAAGTACTGTATAAGTTCGGGCGAGAATTGTAGGTCCATGAAATAATGTCAAATACTACCCTGAAGACTATATAAGAAAATAGTGATCACTTTTATAACTCGCTTATTGATGTATAAAAATACAATGCTGCTAACATTCAAATAATGATTGCATTTTCATTGGTCTCATTGAACATAACACAGTTGTGCAAAAGCAAGATATACAACAGCTATTTAATTGATAATATAGATAAAATACTTTTTTTGTAAAAATATATATTGGAATAATCTTTGATTGTTTTTCTTCTTGGAGATAGGTCATTTAGTTGTATGTAATAAGTCTTATGAGCTTTATATAACAATCATGTATGCATCATATGAACGCGAACTGGCTTTTCTGCAGTTGCTTAGAGAGTATTTTGTACAGACTGTGGTTCATGCCCGGCGGACCGCATACCCACACCTTACTCAAACCCTCACGGTGGATTTCCTACGAAAGAAGAGCCTCGAATCGGCTGTGGGTCGTATTCAAACTGTACCGCTTCACCAACTCGTCCTCGGGATGCTGCTTCATCTTGAATACGAATTTGAAGCTGCTTGAACGGCGATTTAAATACGCAATTTCGGTGAGTGTCGTTCTATGAATGTCGTCGATGTGCTGGAACGATCCGAAGAATTCGAAGCTAAACTTGTCGAAGGGATTGGCCATCAGAAACGGGTAAAGGGTGAGAATGTCGTTTCTGAGTTGAGCGTTGGCTGTTTTGAGGACTTCGGCCTTGAAGAGCAAGTCGATGAGGTCGCAGAAGGGGTAGAGTCCCGTCCCTCCCACAAAGATGGCGATGCGCCCTGGCGAAAGCTCACTGAACTCCAATCCAAAGCCTCTCTCACAGCTGAGCTGCAGAGAGTGATTCTATAAAAAGTGTACTCTCTTTGTGAGTTTTCCTTTGTGATACTTTTTGATCAGCAGGGGCAGCATGTCTTAATGTGAAGGTTCAACACTTTTATTCATTGAAATTGCTGTGTCGCTGTCTTCTATATCACTATCCCAATTGTCATTCTTGCTGATTTCTATTTAGTTTGAAGGAAGAGATATTTTCCTGAATAGTTCCTTGCTTTTATCAGCTAAAAAATTGACTGTTGTATACAGTCGAGTGATCTTAGAATCCATTGTAAGCGAGTAGAACCTGCCGAGTTGGTCGATGCTAGTGATTCCTTTAAACTCAAAGTTAAAGCCCTCATCCTTGACGAGTCTCACCTCGTATATGTAGTTGGATATCGATTTTGTTGAGACTGCCCTCACCCGAACGATTTACTTTTCAAATCCACTATAAGCAGAGGCTATCTCGATTCTGGCGATTGGTTTTCCCAACAGCTGTAAGCTCTCGCTCGAGTGTGAGTGTTTGGGAATGCTGTGCTCAGACTAGGAGCGGTACATTCCGTATAGGTACTTGTCAGCTTGATCACCTCGCAACGGCTCGATGATGCTGAAACCCGCGGGATGAGTCCTGACAAGTTGAGTCACGTCAAAGACCAAATTAGCGAAGATGATGCAATCTTAGCGTGAATCTAAGTCACTCGGCTTGCTAATCTTTTTGATAGGATTTTTCACTTTCGGCACGATAGCAGAAGTCAGTTTGCACCCTAGCCTTAGCCTAATAAAATAAAAAATAAAGGCAAAAGCTTAGAAGGCAAGAAGTGGCCAGAATTATGTTCTTGTTGAGTCGATCATAAGGAATACTTGGACCTTTGCCAACACTATCAGGGCAAACCCCAAATAGGTATGAACCTTCTTGATGGCATAGATGGGCATCGACTTTGTTTTGTTAAAGAACTGCAGTATGAGAGAAACAATTCCGATGATAACTTCAAAGAACATTATTCCCCAAATAACGACTCCGATGATATAATGGGCTAGATGCTTGGATTTAAATCCATTTTTGAGTAAGGTAGGAAGCGAAGTGACAAAAGCGGTGACTACTAAGGCCAAACAAAGGAATCCATGAAGGTATGGAGTCCATCTTTTGTGCTTATAGTATATAAGTAGCACAGCAATATCAACGAAAACTGTCCATCCATAGAGCATAAACAGTTTATGAGCAGCTTTTGTATCAAAGGTTGTATTCCCAACGGGCGCTGATGCTTCTGGCATGGTGTCTATAGCCAAGGTAATAGCTAGGAGAAAGAGAACAGTTATTTTTTTCATTATAAATTACTTTAAAGAGATTATAGTTTATGATATTAATTCTCCTGAATAGATGTAAAATTTATTGGAAATGATGCAAGTATTAAATAGCAAATAGTGTCAATAATTCAATAATTTTGATGAATAAAAATTTCCGTTTTAAATATCTTAAAAATTCAAGTAAAATTGCAATTAACAGAAACATTCTTTAGCAAAAACTAATGCTAAGGATATAATCACGTTTACTGAACTTAAATAAGGATCAATGAATTTGGCTTTAAGATTGTTAGTGCAAAGATAATATTATTTTAGTGATGAATTTATGTAGTAATGGTGTACAATTAGTATGACTGATTATTCTACGATAGACTTTGGACCGTTCATCTATGTATATTCTCAAAGTATATTTTTGTTCAGATACTTATTACTTTGCCATTATGATTTGAACATAAATTTTAATAATAAATTTAATTGAAATAGACTATTACCCGACAATAATCATAAAGGATTCTTTACTTACTCTTAAATGAAGTCAAGTCATTGTCAGCAACTTCAAATCAGTAAGCTAAAATAATGTATACCAATACATTTTTTGCACTGAAATATTGCCAAAATGGAAGAGAAATGCCTATCTACAAGCAGTAACGTAAGTCAGGTTTAATAAATAACCTTTCTGCTGACTTAAATAGCAACGAAATAACATTATAAATAGAAAATGAACTAAAACAGTAGCCACATACGAGAATGCCGTAATTGCACAGCTGTGCAAAGCATTGTGCAGTACAATTAACAGATGATCCAAGAACAGATCAAACTTATCAAGACTCTTCATGATGAAAAATTGGCATTGATCAGCCAATACACTCAACTCGAACGCAAATACGCTGATCTTCAACAGGAGGTGCTCCTCATAAAAGGAAAAACTGAAAACATTAACCAATAACAACAAACTGAAAGTATAGTAGACGAAAAAGAAGATATGGAAATAGATTAAAGATCATTACGGGTCACCAATAAACTGAATTAAAACCAGCAGCCAATGCCGGTTACCAAGGTGAGTATAGGCATAAATAAGTAAAACCTCCACCAGTTCATCCCCCTAGTGATGATTCGAAAAGACGAATAGTACTTTAGCCGCAAGCGCAGAAACTCTTTCGAGGAGGAGTCGCAAGCCCCACATTGGCTCAAGGCTATCGAGCACATTGCTTCTCATAACTGCCCAAGTAAATTCAGATAAAAAACGGCAGCACTTGTGAAAAAAATGGTACCGCATGAGCTTCGTCACCTTATCTGGTGCATGGCCATGGAAAATAGTATGGCCATCACAGACGAATTGTACTTCGAACTATTAGAACGCAAAAATATGGGATGGGTCAATGGGGAAGTACGCAATCAAATTGAAAAGGATATTTGCCGCTCATTTTCGGGTAGAACTCAATACGAAGAGAGAGCAGGCTTGAGGGCATAAGTAAGCTAAGTACTCGAACTTTTTCACCTTTATCGTCCCGATATTAGCTATGTTCAGGGGATGACATATCCTGTGATAGTGCTTACTCTGGTGGTTGGAAAAGTTAAAGCTTTTTCACTGTTTTGCAATCTTCTGCTGTCAAATCCATTTTTCAAGCGACTCTTTACCTTTGAGCCCCAATTTGTCATAACCATTGCTCGTACTTTCGATATACTGTTGTTAGAATATTGCCCTGATATTGCTGAGAAGATGATAATACAGCGCATTGACTCTCAAGTCTTCTTGGTAGAGTGGTTCTTTACTGTTTTTAGTCGATCTCTAAGTTTTTAGGCCACGCTTAAATTCTGGGATCAGCTCGTATATTCTGGATAGGTAACTGTTTTTCGACTCGCGTTGAGCATCTTCTAACTAATTGGCCCTCGCATAATGGAAACCAACTACGAATAAACTTTAGGTCTGATTCAATGTTTTGGTGGTTTTATAAATGAGAGCAAATTGTCCGAACTGCTTAAGCACCATAAGTTGACATCTGATAAATTGATTAAAACAATCCAGCGGGTGGAACGATGTATGTTGGAGAAAGCCTTAAAGGAATGATTTTTTAATGTAAAATAGAATAACAATCTATCATATTGATTGGTAACTGAAAAGATTATTCATTATCATTTCTGCTTCGAGGAGTTGATACTGTTTATGCTGTGCTTTTTGCGGATGGCCTAGACGTTGTTATAATGAAATCGCATCACTCTTTGCTATTGCGACAGGTCCATACCAATATTTTGTGAAGCCCGTCTCTATCCCTTCCTCCCTAATACTTGAGGAAATAACACTGATGGCTTTACTCCAAGTTGATTAACAAGCAAATTCAATAATTCATCTTTTTTTGAGTTTGAGTTTACTTTGGCTGAACTGCGGCTCCCTCTTTACTTCCTTATGTTTGAATATATGCTTTTTGTGTTATTTATTTTTTAGTAAAATCGATGGTTTTAGCTTTGGATGTTTCGGGTGGAGTGCGAACTGCGAAGAGTGCTGTTGCTAGCTGAAGAGTTTAAGCGGCCTGTTCGATTCTTCTTGTCACTGGTCTTATTGTACTGTCGTTCTATCTTTTGCATTAACAAAGTATTCTCATGCTGAATTTGATCAGTTTTGCTCTTATAGGCATAGACATCAGCCCTGAGTCTGTTTTGCTTATAGCTGCATGCAGCTGGGGATGGCCGAATGGAAGTGATATGTGGTTGCTTTTTGGTGTTTATATGCTGAATGGATAGCAGTCTTTGTCTGTGCTTTTGATAGTTGCTCTATATTTCGACCACCTTCATGAGTCTAGGCTGTCCTATCTTCATCAATAAGATTAACTAAGTATTAATAAAATCGATAATATAAATCAAAGACCTATTTGATTAAGGTCACAGTTTTTAGCTGAGTCCTTTCTAAATAATGATGAGTCAGGCCTTTAGATGAGGAATGGTTTCGGCTAGCGCACATACGTGCGTATGTTAAATAGTTCCTCTTCTTTAGTGTTTTATCTTTTAGTTTTAAAAATTTATGCCTACTCTCCCATAAACTGATGGAAATTGTAGTAGTATTTATTAGTTTGGTTCAACTCTGTGTTGAGCTCAAGAACTTTGCGCATCTATAAAAGCTTGAGATAAGGATTGGGTCCGTTCTACCTCGTATCATCATAATTCTCAACGAAATCAACGCCTTCCTTACCCAATCTCCTTTCAACAGGTCCATGAATTGCAAAATAAGTTTTAAACCTCTCATACTCAACCTGACTAACAACTTTGCTTTCATATAATCTTTCAAGCTGCTATTGCATTATTCTTTTCCTTTTGTTTATGTTGCATTCTCCTTCAATATCCTTAAAGCCAGCAAGGAATTCTCGAATCACATTGTTTTTCTCTTCAGGATGACCAACCACGCAATAAGTTCGTTTACTATTTCTGAAAGGCCTAAAGCGCATCACTTTACTTTTTGATATCTCAGCGATACTTATCTACTGAGGAATTTCAACCTAAGGCTACTGCTCTTCAGTCTGATGTTTGCTCTTATTTTTAGGAAAAGGAAAATCATCTATACTGGTGATTTTATTATTTTCCTGCTATTGCTCATCCTAATCCTAGTCTATAGGAAGCTGCTAAATATTTAAATTTATAGAGCCTTCGAGATTGCCTTATTCTGCGAACTCTCCGCTATTTCTAAACATCTTATCTCGATAGTTGCGGATACAACTGATTTGCCTCTTGATCGGATGAAGATACTTCAATTCCTGCTGTGTTTTTAAGCTGCGTAGGTGTTTGCTGCTGGCTTGAGAGCCAATTGTTTTAACACTTTCCATATTCTTATAACTTCTCATGCTTCTTAAGCTTCTCAAGCTTTTAATGGATATTATTCTCTTGGATGATTTGTTGTCCTTTTCAAACTAATTCCAAGAAATGGCCTTGTTGCTTTTGCAAGCTTTCATGGAAGTGGTTTTCCTATACATTCCCCTATCGATGCTTTAGTCATCTTCATCCTTGATGCAGCCAGTAAACCCAATATTCTTTTTTGTTTTCGCTGGTTTTTCACTTGTCTTGATTTGTATTGAAGGTGTAAATTCTTTGCTAACTTTCACCATCTTGATGTTGTGCTTGATTTGACTGTTTCTTTGGGAATTTCTAATTTGATGGTGCTATTTATTGGCTTTGAAGTATCCACTAATTTTGGAAGCCACGTTGGTGTAGTTAATTGACTATGTATTGGTGTTTGTTTAGATGCTAACCCTTTTGTCTGGCTTTGTCTCCATCCTCTTTTTGATGAAAGGTTCAATAGCATTTCTGGATTAAATTTGGGGTTCTACTATCTATTGTTTGGGAATCTACAGTTGAAACTACTCAAATAGGCTGTTAATAACACGTAATTATTTTGATACAGTCTCCTCTATTGGATGATTATTGTTAATTGGTGTTCGTAGTTGTTCTGCTAGGCTAATTTCGTTTATCCTTTTGATCTGTTCAGGAGTAAAAACTATATTGTTGTGATTCTTCTACAAGTATACTAATTTTTAAACCAACTCGCCGATGATTTGACAACGTCGCTCGTTTATTGATAGAATCTATGCCAACTACTGCTGCTACTGCGGACTCAACCTCAGATGATTGCTTTTCTTGTGGGCAAGAAACTCCCTAACTAATTGATTCTCTTTATCCAAAGTAATGGATCGCTGCATCAGACATAGGATGGAGCTTAAAGAATTAATTGAAGTTTTAAGCTTTGAGAAAGGGAAATTACACGAAGTTGTCAATTTTTTACCCATCATGTCCTGCCCATACTGAGACACCCGCATTGATCGATATTTGTGTGAACTGATATTTTCCTTCCCTAAATTAGAAAATCTTAGCTATTAATTTCCAAGTTTCCTACTCTTGAACTGTCTACTCTTTGAACTAACTTCCTCCACATTTGGAACTATTATATGCAGTTTGCACTGCTACATCAAGGACTTGACTTACTAGCATAGGTGCGTTATTTATTTGTATAAAGCTGGCACTCTTCCTAAACTGCGGAAATACTCTAACTGGTATCTTGTACGATTCCAGAGATCATATATCCCCACGGATATGTTGTAACTGATCCAGTCTATGGCTCTCCGTCGACTAAGCAGTGTTCGCATATAGGCCAAATTTATGCAGTCGGTTTTCTACTTGCGCACCATGCAGTCTCTCTCCCCAACTATTCTTTTTGTTTCCATTCTTTTCGCTCTTAAGTTTTCCTTCTTGACGAAAAGAATACTATAATCAGGTGAACTTTGGCTACTGTAATTCTTTTTACAATTACTCTGTCGGAACCCATCTGTTTACAGTGATTGAAGCGGCAGTAGACTACCTGTCCGAGCATGTTTAATGCGATTTGGCTGCGTACAGGTAGGGTTTGTGAATTGAGTAGGGCACACTGTATTTTTGCACACTGCCGTGCCTTGTCTAATGGAATTAAAATTCATCGATACAAAATTAACTAATAGAATATTCGATGGGATAATGAACCATTTCACAGAAACTTTGCCACTGCGTACACGATGTAGTGGTCGTAGGGGTGGATGTCATTGGGTAGCAGGAGGTTGCAGCTCTACTCCCCGGTTATGGTTTGAATCGTAGATTCGATTAACTAACGACTGCATACCACGTGATCTTTTACTTCGGACACCTACACTCCGCCCTTAACAAACTGAGCTTGCATGAAGCTACGTTTTTTGATAGAGGTTGGCTTATCGGGGGCTGAAGGCATCATGAAGAATTGTTGCTGGTGTTCGTCATTGAATAGGAGGGTCTCATCGATAAAATGATTAGCATCCATTCCTAGGATGATCTTCAGCAGGGGGTGATTCGTCCGAATCTCACGCAGCGTGGCGAACATTTCCTTGGCCTGTCGGATATAAATCTCTTTCTTGGATTTGAGGTGTGCTGAAATGAGCAAATAGTTTTTGTCAGTAAACAGGAAGGCAGTATCATTATTGAAGTCTAACAGCTCGGCATACTCCTTTATCATGTCATTCTTGACTCCTCCAAATTTTTACTTGCTATATATGATGACCGAATCGTGATTTTTATAGACTGCGTAGGCTGGCATCAATTACTATTTCCAGTCGATTGTGCCGGCTTCCTGGAGACAGAGGACATCAAGTTTTTGCTTGAGTAGATATTATACCACCAAGTCTTATTTGACATTGAGTTTAGAGGCAGGCCGGTTGAATTTTTCAATCAGGAATTAATTGAGCTGAGCACCAGGGAGATGTTTAAGTTGATCCTCTAATTCCTGGAAGGATTGCAGTTGATAAACCTACTTGATTAGTGCGCGGTAAAAGAGGTAATCCATTGCAATGGTCATCAAGACATCCTCTTCTTTGGGGTGTAATTTTTATTCAATTCCTGATTCATTGTATCGCCTCTTCCAAATATCCGAAAATTATTATTTATTAAGAAGACAACCATCTTTTAATTCCATTTAAAAGTTGAATCCTACTGAGAGGCGATTATCTTTGTACTCCTTATCGATTTTTCCTAATTTCCACTCCTTCAGATCTGGTTGCTCGATACTAATTAGTTCTCTTACGTTTTGGTTAATCCTTTCAAAGAAGGGTGTTCCATCATCGTACTCGAAGGGGTTAGTATTGATTCCTGAAAAGTTTAGAGTGGCGATGCTGATTTTGGATTTACGGACGTGTTCTGCCTCTAAGAGATCGAGATTTTCCATCATGTCTTCGAAGTTGCCCGTAAAATAGAAGACCTCAACAATGGAACGAATTTTATCAGGATAACGCCGAAATATTTCCAAACTAGCTTAGTTGTGCACACTCATCTCCTGAAGTAACAACTCAATGCGGGCCAAATAGCAACGGAAGAATTCCATATCCTTGTTGTTATTCTCAAAAGCCAGTTTTAGCGAGTCTACAAATTATGATTCGTCTTCTATGTAAGGGAATGGTTACTTTGAAGGAGGTAGAGCTCAAATGCTGCAAGCAGGGGCAAATGAAGTTCCATAAAGCTGAAAACAGCCCATTTTTGCATTTTAAACGTAATGCTGCCCTCGGCTTAAAGAGAACGCATAAGTTCGCTGAAAAGGGGTAGTACCTTCATGATCCCCTTCTGCTAATACTCTGTCTTCTGGATATGAGTGCGAAAATAGTCAGCAGAGTATTTACCGCTTTATTTGTTTTTTATATACTCACGCACCCACAGGAAAATGGAAGGGTTACATTCAGCAAAGGCTTAGCGCAGATAGTCTTCCTTTTGCTGCTCGCGGAACTCGCAAAATGTTATCATTTCTTCAAACTCTTCGCTCCAAGGGCAAGCCAAAGTTTTGAACTTGTAGAGTGAAGACTAAGAGCCGCGCTGGAAGAGGGATACTATATTAGGTGATTGATTACGATCACTAGCCTTGGGTGAGGGGGAGGCCTGCTGTTCCTGATTTTTGGAGGCACTATACTTGCGTTTGCCACCTAATCTCTTGTTGCTTTACAATAGTTGTGAATCCGAGGCCTTCTTATGCAAAATTCGTTCTAGTTGTGGTCTTCCCTGGCCTAATTCCTCCTTAAGAGTTGCTAAGAAAGCAGTGATGTCGCACTAGTACTTAAAGTTCTGTATTTTATTAGGATTACTTCAAAGATATAGGAAATGCTTGGGTTGTTGCGGTTGGCTTAGAGATAGGAGAGATCACTCTCACTAAAATTTTAACTCATTAACTGGCTGATCTTTTGGTGAAGGAAGTCCTTTAATTGTTTGAGAGTGGTTTACTCATCCTTATCAAACTGCTGGATTAGATTGGAAATGCTGTCGTCATGACTCTGTAAGAAGTGATAGAGAAGACCGTATTCCTATGGGGCAAACAACTCTGAGCATTTTGACAGTTTATCCCAAGCCTGTTTATAGTTGCTTTCAATATCTGACATGTTTTTAATTGGTGAAGACGAACTGTGCAAGGCTTGTTTGGGCAGAGAGCCAAACATGGGAGCTTCCTCAGCAGGTCTCACGCCACTTCCCACTTCCATCTCCATATCCAACTCATCACGCATCTCATCTTTCTTCATATTAAAGCATTCAGTTGATTTGGCCCTCACTGCTTCTCTGGCTACACATCTGGAGATGGGTCGCGTATTTTCGCTGCATTATCGGGCAAATGCAGTAAGTTTACGACTGAGTTCCTCCTTGCCTATATCCCTTGATAGAAATTTAGCAAAGTATCCACAAATTTACTCATTTTAGTCCAGCAGCTACTGCTTGATATATCCCAAGAAGCGATTGTCAACTCTGTCTCGAATCAGGTCCAAGACTTCAAAATAGTTTTCTACCTTTACAATTTCAATGTCAGGTACGCTCTTGCGTAAATTTTGACGGCGTTGTTCCTACCGAGAAATGGGTCTTGAGAGGTCCATTTCCTCCACATTGCTCAACAACATCTCGAGGTTGTTCTCAACTTTGCTCCTAATTTCGTTCTTGAAGCTTTCATAATCGTTATCCCTGCATAAGACATTAAGTACACAACACCCTCACAAAAGATCTTGTAAAAATCGTTGAAATTATCTTATAGTTTTTCGACTAACTTATGGTATTAGTAGTTGGATAGTAATCGATCGACGTTCATGCGTCCTAGGTAGTCAAGACAGGCCTATTGATTCAGTCGCTCTTGCAGATGATAAGTTGTAAAAGATGGGGCTTCATTTTCTGCCTGTTGCTTGACTGCTTGTCCCTGCTCAGGCTTGTCTCCCTTGCGCCATCTGTTTAGTATACCTTGCAGAATGGAGCGATATTGGGCGGTGAGCGGGATCATTATCACGCATGTACGACCAACGTAGATGGAGAAGTTACTCTTTTTTGGCGCACTATTGTTTATCATCACATAAATGGTCGCCTTAGCCCCTGAAAAGCTATTCAATTCACTGGCGCTCTCCACAATTTCCTTCCGGAAGCCAGGATGAATATCAAAGCACACACTTACGTCTCTGCCATCTGTGAGTTTGCTCTCAAAGGCTTTCATATCAGGGACGAAGATAACATCGTCAGCTGTATTAAAGCAAATTTACTGGATTAACTTGAGGCGGCTTTATGGTTGATTTCAGAGGTGTTGGGCTGACTTGGGCGAATAAAGCTTGATGAGTTAAGGTTGTCGGATGTGACTGTATAAATTCAAGTTTACAGGAGATTTCTATTTGGTCAGTACCCTCCACGATTTATACTTGTGAGTTGTAGAACTTGTCAATCAAGAGGTAGAAAGTCTAAACGTCGTAGTATTTGTCTGGATGATAAAATGATTACTGTCGTGTTTGAAACCGATGATCTGGTTTTTGATTCCGAAGACTTTCTGCAGCCAAGATGACATGCGTTAATCCAGTCGCTTGTTCGTTCTGATCTTAATGCGTTTGCTGTTGGCCTTGTGCCGAAAAGATATCATGAATTAAATGAATTAAATGAAATAATGTGTAGTTACGATTCAGCATCAACTCGAAAATAGCATATGCAAAAAAGAGAAAGAGGATCAATACTACTATCATTCAAAAGGAATTGCATGCAATTGATGAGGATTGTTATAATGGAAGTAACAAACATTATGTATTGCTATAATAATGTAGATAGAACCCACGCTGCCTCCAAACAGCGCACCACTGCAGCCAAGAGTATAATGGGTCCCTCAAACTCTACAGAACAGTACCTCAGTGCTTAAGATCACTCCTCTTTGACGGCTTTCAGTTACGAGTCCAGTCTCCTGGAAAGAGAGGATCACATTTCCAAGATCCGAAATCAACGTCAAAAAGTATTTCCCTTCAAATTAAGATTGAAAAATTATTTACCAAATTTGAACAACAGAAGAAATGCATTGATGAGCTGCAGTTGTACATTGACTAACTTTAAAAAAATAACTGTCAGAAGGATCAGGAAATAGAAATGCTGAGGACTAAAATTTAGAAAGAGAAAGGGAAGACCAGTAAGAATTAAACTGATTCTTGGAGAGAAACAAAGGCAAATGATAAAGTAGTGGAGATCATGAGGGAGCAGAGACTGAGGCAGGAGGAGGAGCGAAAACGGTGGAGGATAGAGAAGGAGTTCATGGAAGACAAGTGGTAGAACGAGAAGGAGTTGATGAAATAACAAATAGAAGAGCTGATTAGAGCAAATTAGTCCAAGTTAAGATAGTTCGAGCAGCGATGGACGCAAAAATAAACTATACTTAACAGCAAACTATTGAAGGCTGAAGTAAAAAACTCACAGCTGTCATAATAAATGGCAAGATACAGGAAAGGCAATCAGGAAAAAGAGGACATCTAGAAAATGATGGCTTTTCGTAAGTAGTTATCCAAAAAGTAAAAATAGAATAGGATTTAACAACCTGATAACAGTAATAATTTCGATCTGTTATTAACAAAGCAATAACTTGATAAGCTTAGAAACGAAGCAAACACTCTTAAGAAGGATAACTTTAAGTTGAAAAACGAAGTGCAAAGCAAATAATTTTAACTTTAAGTCACCCACCGTGAAAAGGTCAAACTCGAGGAATAAATTGTATTGGAAAAA
>Ga0302185_10001888_pt1 | contig 14178 bp, 9 predicted proteins | sample II_Bog_E1_1_FD_200231 | JGI IMG/M metagenome (GOLD analysis project Ga0302185, IMG submission 200231) | Peat permafrost microbial communities from Stordalen Mire near Abisko, Sweden - II_Bog_E1_2 | ecosystem: Environmental > Terrestrial > Soil > Wetlands > Peat | place: Sweden: Abisko, Stordalen... | reverse complement strand
GTCAATGTTGTACCTATAGCAATGGGTATGATAATAATCTGAATTCGTGTTACTCTCCTCCTGCTTCAGTTCCTGGACTTGCACTTACCAGTGCTGGAGCAGCAAGTGGAATAGTTGGAATGTTTCTTCTTATTTGGGCATGCAGGTTTTATCGGAATAACAATAACACTTGCTGTCCATGTTGTTGAATGATCTTATTTGGGATTATTTTCTTAGATATAAATGTTATAGGTGAGGATAATAATTTGTTGCAAGAATTAAGACCAGGACGTATTTGAGAAAACCTAACCTATATAAACATTAGAATTTAATAAAATTTGAAAAATGGAGGCTGACCTACGAATTGCTTGAAAGTTAGTAAAATGAGTAAAATGAATAATTTTTCTTGATTTTTTTAATAAATAGATCTCATTTACAGAGTTCTAAACCCTTCAAATAAATTAAAGTTTTAATTAAATAATCATTAATCTATTTTAATGGATTCAAAGACCCCATTAGTGAAGGAATGACTGGATAGTAAGATGTTGTCCACATGCTGTCAAGAGGAATTCAAATATAAGTTTGATCTCATTTGAGCTCAATGATACTTTGCCATTTTTTAATGATTATGAAAATAAATTTAAATGGTCCCTTGACAGTTATTTATGTAAAAATGCATCTAAAAGTTTAAGTGGCAAGTATGCTGGTCAGTTGGTCTTCATAGTTATTCTGCTGCGGTGTGGTGAAGATACACAGAAAGCAGTATGCGGTTATGAGTGTCCTTAGATCCAAATATTACAGACATATTTATTATACTTTGCGATATTTCTTTAATTAATTGTCAGTGCTCAGAGTAAAAATAAGGGAATAAATATATGATTAACTCGTCAGTCGTTTTCAAACCGCAAAGGCAATTGAGGAGCTCATTTGAAATCATCTGATATTGTATTTGAATTTAGGATAACATTTATCAGCCATGCGGCGATGTTTATTTTAGTACTTGGGGTTATTGAGAGCACCAGAAGGAAGAAGAGAATAAATGTTTCATTTCATTTCAATAATCTCTGCGCTCGCAGATAATATAAATCAAGTTTATTCATTTTTATCTCTCTTTAAATTTGCTTACCCTTCACCCACTCATCCTGGTTTCGCTGCTTTAATAATCTTTATTATCCTTCTTATCTATGCTTTTACACTCTTCCTTTTCTCTTGATCCTTTTCTGAGTACTATTCCAGCCACTCAATCCATCTTAACTTCATTCCATACTTCTCCAATTCTATTACATACGACCTTCTTTACTATTTTTTGTATGTCCCATACATAGTTCGAATTAACTCCAGATAATTATTTGGCATATCCTTGATTCTATTGCCTATATTTTTCAGCATTTCCATATCACTTCCATCTAGTTACCTCCCCTACACCCTAGCACTATATTAATATCAGCTGCATCCCCTGCCCCTTTGATCTCCCTCACCATTACCCCTGCCATAGAATAAATGTAAACTTTACCATAATTAACTTGAAGACGCTGTTGATGCAAAATCAAATTATACAAAGTTCTATTATTCCTCAACTATCGATTTGGATTCGAGAGCATTTCCGTCCAAGAGCAGTTAATCTTTGATCGAGGTTGGGCTCCGTCTGTTTTAATTAATTAAGAAAGATAAATTTAAAATTATTGCTGCCCATGTAGACTTAAATTTATCAAATTAGATGGAAAAATAATACGAATTCGCTGATCAGATTAATTAAAAAGATGCAGACGAGAAGCGTCGATCAAAGGCTAACTGCTCTCGAATAAAAAATGGAAGCCTTATTTCAAAGGGTGGGCGTGGGCATGTTCGAACATCAGAGTCGATAGTTGGCCAATATCAGCTCAACTGATCTCATCCTTCAACTGCCTAATTAACGCTCGACTCAGCAACCCCAGCAGCAGCCTTATCAGCAGTCGCATCAACAGTCTCATCAGCGCATGTTCTAACATCAGAATCGATAGTTGGCTAATATCAGCTCAACTGATCTCACCCTTCAACTGCCTAATTAACACCCGACTCAGCAGCCTCAAGTTAATTTTGGTAAGCTCCAGAATTATTTAGTTTATCCTCCTCGCCCCAATAATCCGGGCGCCAGCGGATGGTAAAACTGGTCTTGTTGCATGCTCTGGTTTGGTCTTTCTCATTTACTGGGAGGAATCGGAATGCTTGTATTTGGAGTCGGCTATATGATCACAGCGTTATCTTGTAAAGCTTCTTATACTCTCATAAATGGTCAATGTTGTGATAATACTTATAATTATAATTGCTACAATCCAACTACTTCATCATTCCTGACTCCTGGAATTGTTCTTCTCTGCGTTGGATTTATAGTTGCAATAGTCGGAATTGTGTTTCTCTGCAAAGCCTGCAAATTTTATGACAACAACAATGCGACCTGCTGCTGAATGATCTATTTGAGCTTATTTTATTAGAACATTTATAAATGGTTTGAGGTAATGAGCGGATGTTTACAATGTTTCTAGTTATGCTAAAAACAACAACAGAATAATCTCTCAAAAAAGGTCATCATCAGATAGGCTTTAATGTCAACAACAAGATTGTGAAGTTGCAGGTTGGCTCCAGCTGCTCATTGATTGGATCAAACATGGCTCATATCCACGACCATGATCGTGACGCTGATGCTACTTCAAGTCAAATACTGAGAGCCGACTCGCCTGACCCTTCTTCTTTACTGAGCCATTTTTGTTTTTTGGAGGATTGTGTGCTTTTTGAATTTAACTGAGCAAACCTGATTTGTATCTCTAAAAGAGGGATAAGAAACATCCAAGTTAGAAAAGGTGTTTCGTGCCTGATTTCGGAGGTGCAAAAGGTAAAACTCTGTATTTAATCGATGTTTGAGTTCCATGAACATTTTTGCTTTCGATTGGAACTCGAGTTTGAGCTCAGCAATTGAAAGCATCAGCCCAGTAATTACCATTCATATCGATTAGATTCCTATTTACAGTAATTTTTCTTTGTTTTCTGGGTTTTATTGTGTTACTTGGGTTTTACCTTAAAATTAAAAAACGGCTTAAGCCATCTGTTTTAAATTTCATGTCCAAGCATCGTCAAACTTTTCCACTTTATCAAAAATCACGAATACTGAAAAACACTTCGTTTTGGTTTCCTCTTTTCTAGCCAGGGTACAAGTCCTCCCTTTCATTTTAAAGTTAATTTTAGAACTGCCTCAATTTTATAATGATATAATGGCTCTGTTCCATGATTTTCTTCTTAGTCTTCATCATATTTATTTCTTTGGAATTTAGAATAACAAATTTAATATTTGCCATTGCCTACCAAACTGAAGGAGTTAAATTAAATAATGTGTCAGCAATTCTAAATGACTAGGAAGCTACCTATTTGATTTATTGTTCAATCATTATAATATTTTAATACAAAATATTAATAAATCAAAAGGTGTTCATGAGAGTCCTCTAAAAAGTAGGATTAACTGCCTGATTGTTTATACAGATCCGCGCCTCTGTGTCAAAGTAATTGTCGGAACCACAGGAAATACATTTATTATATTTTATATTGAACAGGGGCAAAGAGGTAGGGCACGTAATGCATGTATCGCTGGTAGCATCATAGAAGGGAGAAGGAGAGGGACATGGATTAATGCTAGGTTGACTGCTTAATTTTGCATTCGTTGAATTTACTAACCCTTAATAATCTCCATTAAAGTAGATGTTAGGATTTGTTAAGTCACTGACATATCTTTGCTGCTTAAATTAGCATAAACGATTTTGCATGTTGAATTGTGTTTCCGAAGAGCAATTTTGACAGGCTGATTACTTGAAATTAAAGTAGGACGGAAGACTGCAGGAGATGCATGTGAACCCATTGAAAAAGGGAGTGGAAGACTCACAAATCGCCAGAGATGAGTTATAAGCTGGAATTTGGAACATGAAGTTAGTAGAGTTGACAATATTGCTATTTTTAATTGGGCCTCCTTTGGCTACCTTGGCTGTGCAGCCCTTTAGGGTTGCATCAAATTGTTAGTTTTGGGCGCATAGCTCGCATTGACGAGTTGAGAAATTGAAGAAGTTGGGTAAGGAACAATTGATGCAGTATTGCTGATTGGAAAAGGGCTTATCCTGAGGACAACTGGCGATTATCCTTTACTTTGCATTGGTAATTTATAGAGGACTGCCGACATAATTTGATACTCCATTGAGGTCACTTGTATAGTATACTTTGGAGATATCAACAATGCATGATTGGCTCTTGGCATCAAAAAGGTAGTTTTTCTGGCACTGACTACAAACATTTGAAGTAAAGTTGAAGTAAAGAGGGGAGCTGCAGCTTATGCAGTTAACACCATTGAAATAGGGAGTTTATGCCTTGCAAGTTTGTAGGGAGTTATCGTTCGTGAGAACTGCTCCAACATAGTTACTCCCAACTAACTATGAATTATACTTTAATGGTTGAGTGTTGGTAATTTTGCATACTCTGTTCGTAAGATCAAAACTCATGCCTTAGTCACAGGTGAGACAGACCAAACTAGAATAATCAAAATAATTGGGCATTGTGCAGTTAATGCAGTTGTTTCCATTGAAGTACGGCGTAGAAATCGAGCAAGCAGTTAGATTGACTATGAAAGGTGTTGTGCCAATGTAATTCTCGGCTGAAGGATTAGAGTTCTTGAGAATGGTCTCTCCATTGTTTGTGGTACATTGGTGTATACTTGAGTTCACATTACTATTTGGCGGACAAGTAGAACATCGTTTGAGTGATATGTCATATAACACTGGGCAGACAATGCAGGTGTTCATTTCATTTAAATAGGGAGTTTAATTTGGGCACGCCTGTGCATTAGGAACAGCTTTTTTCTTGTTGATTTAGTCCTTGTAAGACGAAGGGTTCACTTGGCCGTAGATCCAGTTATTGCCTGAATTCTATAGATTGCTATAGTACACTAATGAGTCAATACTATCAACCCTCTTCGGTTAACGTATGCACAGCTGCTTCATTTCTTCCTTGAAGTTATCCCTTTATATCTTTATCAAATTCAGCACATTATTAATTTTCACCGTTTGCGGGCACGCGCCTATGTTGTCTATTTGTCCTTACAGTTGCTGTTCTGATGTTAATAGCTGACTGTAGTTGTTGTTGAGCTAATTATAATTCTCCGCACTTATTGGGGTGCAGTTCCAACTGCGCAGATCGTAGGGAATGTAAGCCTTTGAGATGGATGAACTGATCTGCTGTCTTACCTCATTGCATCCTTCAGTTATGACTTCCAGAGTCAAGGCATTAGAAGAAGTAAAGGCTTGAGAGGCGTTGATGGTTTGCCGAGCAAGATTGATACTCGATTGAATGCCTTGAGTTAAAGTGGCGAGTATGCTGGTCAGTTGGTTTTCATAATCATCTTGAGGCGTGGAGATGACGATACAAAGAAAGCAGTATGCGGCTATGAGTGTCCTTAACATCCAAAGATAACAGACGTATTTATTATACTCTGCAATGCCTATTTAATTAATCGATCATCGACTCGTCAGTCATTTTTAAATCGTAAAAGGCAATTGAGATAATTTTTGCTTACTAATAATGAATTTTATTTTTGATAGCATTTATCAGCCATGACGATGCTTAAGAATAAAAATTAACGATATTATACTGATGAAAACCATTGAGGGATACACATATAAAGTCGGGGAGTATATTGGCAAAGGATACAGCAGCACTGTGCACAAAGGACTCAATGATAAAACTGGGCAATAAGTCAGCATCAAAGTCATCGAAATGTCAAAACTACAGGATCCCATCAATCAAATGCTACTGCAACTGTAAGTATCAGCTCTTAAAGCACTTACTACCAGCAAGCATGTGCTTCACCTCTACGATGTTTATGCTACCCGCAATAACACATATCTGATCACTTAACTTTGTGAGGGAGATCTAAATAACATGCTAAAAACACGCAAAAATATTCCTTACTTTGAAGCAGTGGATATAATGAAGCAACTTATTCAAGGGTATGACGATATCCACAGAGCTGGATTTATTCATAGAGATATTAAACCAGCAAACATTTTCTATAAAAATGGAGTGTATAAATATGGAGATTTCGGGTTCGCCATACCAATTAATGATCTTGCTTCCCATAAAAACTATAATGTAGGATCACCTGTGTACATGCCTCCTGAGGCACTCAAAGATAATATCTATAGTGTTAGTTGTGACATATGGGCTCTTGGAATCATATTCTATCAACTTCTAAAGGGGGCAGTACCATGGAGGGCTATTTCTGAAAAAGTATTGCATGAAAAAATAATTAAGGAGCCCATCGATTCTTTGACAATAGGATTGCCAGAAACAGCAAGAAAATTTATTGCTCATATCCTCTGTCTTGATCCCAAATAGAGATTGGGCCCATAATAACTTTTGCAGTGGCCCCACCAGCTTCAATCAGTATCTATTGACTCAAAGAATGTTTTTTCTTTAGATTATAAGTAAAAAATACACAATCCTTTGTGTGAAATTCACCCAAATTTTAATCCAAATCATAGTGGAGTAAGCATAAAGCCTGTAGCTTTATATTTCAATCAGCTAAGCAATGTTTCACCGCATTCCATAGAAAACAGAAGTAATGCCTTGAAAAGCAGTAAAGATTCATCTCATTTTCAGACTATACCAGCAATTATATGTAAATAACCTGGTGTTGAAATGGATGCGGAATACAAATAGGCTTATTTTTTTATCAATAACTGTATCAACTACATTAAGTTTTTGCATCGAATTATAAAGTTTATTTCTGCGCCTACTTCCATCAACTTGTGTAAATTATAAAATCTTATTATTAAAAAAATGTTTGCTGAAATTGACAACCTTAAAAATATAATGGAGGGTAAAAGTTAGAGTATTAGCTAAATCAAAGTGGAACGATGGAGCTAATTTCTAAAAAGTAGCAAGGGAGGCGCTATGAAAAAGAAGGTGAATAAATACGAAAGCAAATATCGTATGTTTCATTAATATACCCATGATTTAGAGGATTTATCTGAAAATTGTTTGATGGAAGCCATCACATTATTGATGGCCCATCTCGATTGGGAGCAAAATTTTAAACCAAAGTTGGTGGTGGCTGCTGACTATCTTACCACATTCTATCAGTTGTTGCACCTCCGCAATAAATATCCGCTGACTGAATTCGTCAAAATATCCAAAATTGATTTAATAATGCAAGGGAGTCCCTATAACGCCTCTACTGAGCACTTGATAAAGCTTCGAAAGAAGTTACAATTAATTCGCCCTTGATTTACTTTTGATATTATTTACTTTGAATATTTGATTTTAATAAAGGAATGTCCTTAAAATGAACTAAATTATTAAATGGTACTTTGCATAAATATTATTAGTGGTGTACTTTACTTTGTAAGATGATGATAATAATTTAGATGTAATAGTTAATGTATAAAAGAATGGAATACTATCATTTTATTTTCTTCTTTTTTTAGAATTACTTTTCAATCATTTCGCCCTCATTTTCTGTTACAGAAAGCTGATACTCAAGTTGCTTACGTTTTTCCCTAAGTTTTGTCAGTTATAAGTTCAGTTCATCTACTTTCTTTTCCTTTTATTGTTTAATTTTGGTGAGAGCCTAAACCTTATTATCGCTGCTCTCCACTAATGATTAGAGAAATTAAGTTTTTTTCTTGACTGCCTCATCGAATTCATATCTTTTCTCTTTCTCCTACCTTTACAATCTCGAAATATTGTCAGTCAAACGCGATTTAGTTTCTTCTAGTTTGGCAATTTCTCGTTTTTGCTTTTATATTTTTTCCTGAGCCTCTTTGATTTTTTTCTGCTTCTCTTTCAGATTGAAAATTTAGCTTTTCATTTTTTTTGGTTCCCGCTCCTCGAAATTTTTAAGATTCCGATCAATAATCTTACTAATGGCTTTGAGGCCGCTGAGAGACAAACGATTGCCGGTGAGAGTGAGGGATATGAGGCCGTTATTTTTCTATAAGAGGTCAACGTATATCTTTTAAAATTTTTACGATATATAATTGTCAGCCACACGGAGATGCTTTAGCTCAGCCAATACATTTACGCTTTCCATCATATGCATAAATCCTTTGTCTGATACTTTGCATCCTGAAAAATCAAGTTTCTAAATTATTTACCCTGCAGAAGACTCCTTTAAGCTGTTCACAAGTTCCATGACTCCATCATCTCCCAAAATATTCTTGCTAAGATTGAGAACATGAAGATGGCAGGAATTAATTATAGTGATTAGATATTTAACTCCGTCTCGAGTAAATTCATTGGCTGATAGATTAAGAGTCTGCAAATTCTCCATTCTTTTGTCCATAAAATTGAAAACGCTCTCAATAGCCTGTAAGCCACGATCTCCAATTCCATTACCTCTAAGGTTGACTTCTTCCACCATCGAGCTGAGGGCCCCCTCGAAAAACGTATGCACACCTTCTGCCAACAATTCATTGAGTTATAAATTGATTTTCTTCAGGTTTTTATTGGTCTCCACGTATTTTTTAAGAGTTGGTCCAATTGATGATTTTATGAAGTTTTTTCCTAAATCCAAAGAAGAAAGGTTTACTGCGTTCAAAAGAATATATTCTGCACCCTCAGTCTTTATCAGGTTTTATGATATTTTTAGTTAGCGTAACTGCTTGTTTTTCTTCAGGGGAATTGATATGATCTCGGCTCCATTGATGCCTATGTCGTTATCCTGCAAGCAGAGGGATTCCAAGGTTTTGTTTTGAAGCAGAATGGCAGCCAGACAGCGAGCGCCATCTATACCGAAGGAGTTCTTGCGGATGGACCCCTCCTCAATACCAAGATTTAGAGTTTTGATATGCGTATTCTTGATGAACTCTTCGAGAATGAGAGAGAGTCCCACTTCGCTAATCATGTTACTAGCAAGATTAAGGTTTTATATCTTGCTGTTACTGATAAGACTTTTTATAGCATGCATACCATACTCTGATATTGAGTTGTCTGCAAGGTTGAGATGAGTGAATCTAGATTAATATCAAAGTACGTCTGAACCTACAAAATGCTAATTAGCTTCATGATTGCGTTTACCCCTAGACGCATAGAGTTTAAGTTCAGCATAAAAGGAAACTTCTTTGAGTTGACCTTATTCAAACTCTCCTTGAACATTTTAGCCTTCTCGAGATCTGGTTTTTCTCCAGTATCTTGGCAGCGCGCGAAGAAGATATCTGCATGAAACTCTTGCTAAAAGATGGAAGATATAAAGCGAGTATCAACTTGCTGATCTAGAGTTGCACGCTTCTGCATGGCTTTATGCATTATTTATAATGTGTAACAAACAAACTGCTCTATGATATCATTTCATGAAACTTCAGCTTCTTTCTTTATCTCGCTGTCTTTCTTCGTTACCTTAAATTAATCAGTTGTATCTTCCTCCACCAGGGTCAGATTGTATCCTCGATGAATCATAATATATTTTATCGTACAATAGCATATTCCTACCACCATTATCACAATCCATCCAACTAAGAGCCCAACTTCCAAGGCATAATTGGCTGGGGCAGAATCAATTATGCTTAGAGTGAAGGGATATTCAACGAAACAAATGTCAGTTATATTTAGTGGAGAGGAATAGTATTATCTGCATAAACCTTAGGATTTATAAATTCCACTATACTAACCTTCCATTGTCACATCATTTGTATGGCAATAGAGTTCTTCTCGCTGGGAAATGATGGAACTGGAGATAACTTGGGTATTTGTGAAAGTAATGAGATAGTTTCCAATATTAAAAGATTTTTACGAGTGTATACTAAGAGCATGCTCCTCGATGAGTTGACCAAAGATATCAAAAATCGCGAACTATTGCCGTCCAAAGAGGAAAAGTCTCTCATGAGCATATTTTACTGAATAAGGAAAAAAACTATTACTAATAGCTTTTGTAATGAGAAAAGAGTCTCTTGATATCTGTATTAACTCCGGGCAAGTTAAGTAAACATGATAGGCAGTGACAATCAGGTTATAACACCCACCCACCAATAGTTTTTTATCAGTTACTATTACATGATTATTTTGCTGTGCTTCAGAAACATTAGTTTGCAGTAAACCTTCTTCATGGTCTAGAATATAAATTTCTTTTGAATATTTATCAAGAAAAAGTTCATCAACAGAAAAATCTGCTTGAATAAAACTGTTTTTGAATTAGAACGTGGTTCTATGAATTTCATCTATCGAGGAGGTTTCAGGATGGTAGAAGTAGGTGATTAAGCCACTTTCTCCAGCTGCCACCAAAAATAAGTTTTTCATTTCCACTGATCCAGCGATAGTGTACTCCGAAGCAGCTGTTAAATTTACGAAAAAGTTATACTCACCATTAACCCTGATATATCCTATTGATCTTGGTGTAATTATGAAACACACGTTATTGAAAATAGACAATTTGGCATCGTCCAAAGATCCAACATCATCCATAGTAACAAGAAAGTCTTGAGTTATTAAACCATTCTCCAAATTAACAGAATAAATGATGGCCTAATTCTTTTAAAATAAGGCAATTAGCTTTTATTGAAAATATATAGCATCCACGAATATTTTTAAACTCCTGAGCGCATTTAAGTCATATACAATCTAGTCCTCGATTTCCTGCTAGGTAGGACCAGTAAAATTATAGGAAATTGCGTTCACCAAGCGCAATATTCCCTTTTCGGCTAGTCTAATCTCGCAAATTTTTTCTGATTGGTGATCTGCTTTCCTTTTAACTTCCTTGATTAAAGAATGCTGAAAATTACGAAAGAGGATGGGAATTCTTTGCTATAAAGCTGCTCCCACCTCTAGATTGAAATGACTTTCCACTTTAGACTCAATAAGTTTGCTATTACAAGAGACTAGCATAATGAAGAGAACAATGAATGAGGATAGCATGTTAAAATTGTTTGAATTATTTGCAATTTAAATATTAGATAATGAGCTTTTCGTTACTGCATATCTTTAATTTTATGCTCATCATTTATAAAGCAACTGATATCATATATCATATATCATTATAATTGATTAGTCCATGTCTTTGATCAGTTATTTCTACTTCTTATTATCTATTTCATGTTGATATTTTTAATCATATTTAATAATATTTTTTAAAGTCGTTGAGTATGCCTTATCTAAAAGGATTTAAAATATAAAAGCGGGTTAATTGCCATCTTTGCAAGCTGCAACTCATCAGAGAAGTTATTTTAAGAATACAAATCTTTACGTCAATTATTGAGTTTTTGTTTCTTTAAACTAAAAATAGGTATAACACTAAATAATTTTTTATAATGAAACACAATCAAGTAGTATAAAATATTGTCAATCATATCATCTCTCGTAGTCGCAGAACAAGCTTCGAAAGTTTGCAAACAAAGACTAAACATACCAAAAATATTAACCGAAAGTACGAGCAAGATGATAACCTACAGGAGTATATTATCCAAAAAGGAGATCTCAGATAAATTATTCAGAAGCTAGCAAATGAACACATTAGTAAGGAGATAATGATTGAAAAGTTAAATCAAGAAATTACAGATCTAAAAATGGAAATCATCAAACAAAAGTAACTAAAGATAGCCGTTGATGACAATAACTCAAAGGATGGATTTTCAGTATATAAGGAGAATCTTCTAAATCAATATATATCTGATTTATCTACAGAACGAAAGATAAGCGAACAACTTGCAAAGGATCATCAGTGGATGGGAGAAAGATTTAAAGCTCAACTCAAGGAAATGGAAGAGTTGAAGCAAAATTTGGCAAAAAAGGAAGATATAATCTAAAAATTAAATGCAAAAGATAGAAATAATGGCAAACTTGCAGATGAAAGAAATAGATATAAAAAAGCAAATCCAAATCAATAATATTTCACTCCCAAGAAGGAAAATTCGAAAAAAGGCCCACCCCCAATACTTAGTATCGATTCTATGGAATAAACGCTTTTTACTGATACACTCACTAGACCAACAGACTTTTGCAATCCAACTATTAAGCACTTTCAAACACAAGCAACCAAATAAAATTAACGAGAATTGTCGGCATCGGTTCTTAAAATTAATTTATAAAATGATTTTAGGGGAGGCCTTACATAATCACAATTATCGATGAATGGGGATAAAGTGAAATTACAGCTTTAAATCGATAAAAAGAATAGAGCCCTGAAGTTGTTAGGGATAAAATGTACCAATTTATAATTGTATATATAAAAATTAACCAATCGTTTTTTAGGAGAAAGGATTATATCGCTACATTGTAAGAAGCAACAGTTATCAGAAACAAAAGTCAACTAAAATGTGTTGAGCATTTAATAGATTGAATAATAGGAAAAAATAAGTGAAATTGACAGTTATTGGGATGAATCAGGCACTTTTAAAGTTAGTACATCGGAAATATGATTAACAATTTTTATTTTTGGCTTATTTATCAATATTTGTCTCTAAATATCCCAAGCAAGAGTAATTTTTTTAAATTTAAATTTGTAGCAATAAAATAGAGGGAGAGAAATCAATCAAACTTTAGAGACTACATGTCTATACAGGACAAAATATAAGCTTTTTGCTATTTTCTTTTGTTCATGGAGCCATAGTCATTTATCATAGCTTTATATGCAATTGGACATTATACTTTAAGGTTCCCTAATTGAAGCGATGCCTTTTCTAGTTTCTTCTTTAATTGGTGTATTATCTTCCCCAATTCATCTATTTTACTTTCTTACAATTATATTTTGTTTAATGCTGATCTATTTTACAAGAGAATTTGTTGGATTTAATTGTTGAAATGAGAACACCTTGCTGCTTCTTCTTGAATATTCATTCTCACCTGCAAACTTTCTTCTTTTCTTTTCCGTATTTGAAATTTCAATGTCTCCTGCTAGTTCAACAATTGCCCGTTATTTATTAATACATTCTAATTTTTCTTCTTCTCGTTCTTAATATTTTTCTTTAATTTTGCGATTTGCTCAAGCAAACATACTTTTTCAGAAATTGCGTTTTTAAATTCCTATAATATTATGAAACTATACCTAAGCTGATGAGACTATCTTTTCGGTTTTGCAAACGAAAATATCAATCATTTAATATTTTTATGGATTGTTGTTTGGTTCACTTTAATAAGGATAAATTCTTTTGGAATTTCGATGCTTTTATAAAGTTTAAACACTCTGATTGCGAAGTATCTTTAATTAACTTTTATAATTCTTTGTGGCATTCAGAAGATAATTATTTTCGATATTAGATCCAATGAGGTGACGGCTAATTAGACTTCATAAATGTTTGAATTACTCACTATAATTTTTGGTCATGCCCAAAGAAACTCGTGATCGTACTTTAAAAGAACAAGTACCTGCTTTTCTTTAATATTTTTCTATTGATTAAGTAGGTATAGCTTATCTCATGCTTTAATATAAAATTATTAATGAGGCAAGGCTTCTTATTTATTTAAAGAGTTTATCAATAAGGGAAGATAATAATGAAAAGATCTTTATTAAAATCAGTAAATGATGCACGCTTAACATTTCTATAATAGATTATTTTCCTTTGACTCCATCTCAATCTATAGCTTATTTACTCTTGTCATTACTTCTTATTCGTGATTATCTTTCAGAAATTAATCTTTACCCTCAATTATGTTCCATCGATCATTCATAGAGTTTGATTAAAAGTGAAGTCTTCGTCTGTTGGTACTTCCAATTATGAAATAAACTTTATCATTTTGATTACCGGGATTGGTTGACTGAACTGATGAGCCCTGTAGTTTGATGCTCTATTCACGTTAATTCATTGTATTTTTTGATTTATATGTTAATGTATTTCAACTATCATCAGCATCTTATAGTATTATAATATTAATCTAAAACGAAGGGCAAGCTCTATCAACTAGATCATGAATGGATCTATTTTATAATACTAAAATTATAAAACTATGCTTCAACTGATCGATTAAATGCAATATAGCAGATAATAAAAGGAAAAATTAATTGTAGTATTAATAATGATCAAATATAATTAAAATTCAAACTGAGAAACGGTCAATGTAAATTATTTTATTTTTTATTACTTTGAAATTACAATTTATTATAGTGAATAGATAAGTGCTAAATTACTGCCAAGATAAGATCATTTTCGAGTGGCAGGAACTTAGGGTCTTCCTGCATTCCAGTTTGGTGTTCTCTTTTTTTGA
>Ga0302185_10001887_pt1 | contig 14182 bp, 7 predicted proteins | sample II_Bog_E1_1_FD_200231 | JGI IMG/M metagenome (GOLD analysis project Ga0302185, IMG submission 200231) | Peat permafrost microbial communities from Stordalen Mire near Abisko, Sweden - II_Bog_E1_2 | ecosystem: Environmental > Terrestrial > Soil > Wetlands > Peat | place: Sweden: Abisko, Stordalen... | reverse complement strand
CTTCAAATAGAGTTTTATTTGAAGGGAATTTTTTCTAAAAAATGGTCCAAACATCATCACCATATGTCGCATTATTATACACTTTTATTAGAGTTGTGGAGGTAGGCACAAGTGAATTATGAGCCCTAAGGCTTCCAACTCCGAAATATTCAGTAGTAAGCATGAGTTACTCCATAAGCTAAAGAACGCCAGCAACACAGATTAAAGTAGTATTTCCTTTAAAATATTCGATTAATTTAAGGTTCATAATATCTATCATTTATGTTAAGAATGAAATGAGATAAACTTCACCTTATTGCCGAAAATCAGCACTGAAGTTTGTAAAGATTTAAACAAGGAGTTAGCAAGCTCCTCTTCTAGAAGCCTATATTGAGGAATTAAATATGATATTTTTCAAACGATCTAGTCCAATAAAATTAAAAGGGTTATTCACTGTTACATGAGTAGCGATCATTTCAGTATATTATTTGTTAATTGGCTTTAGATGTTTATAATTTAAACGAATAAATACCCATTTTATACAGGAGAAAGTAAATTATTTTTGTTAAATAAATTAGACTAATGAGTTGAATAGATCTTAAAGTTCATTGTCTTTGGTTAGTTCTAACATTTATTCAAAAATATCAGGAAAATTCACACATTCCATGAGAACTTAACGCTTAAAGCCTTAAGTATTTGACATTTTCTTATATTTTGTAAGCACAAGGCGAATAAAAGCAATTAGATCATCTTTATGAAAATGCATTGAGTTAAAAAGGACTAAGCTATGCTGGATGAAATTTAAATCATTAATAATAACTCCTGCTAATTTGTGTTGGTACTTTATATCCATTTTGGCTTCACTGATATTTTCAAACAGAGATTTTAGTATAACTAATTTATTTTAAGAAGGTTTTGCTAAAAATTAAGAAACAACAGTGCAATAAGCATCTAATTTATCCTAAGTATCCTTGTAAATGCCTAGTCTCTCAAACACATAGGCATAACATTCTACAGCCCTTCTCCTTGCCAAATAAGATTCAATTTTACGATAGTGGCTATTGATGATAGATTAAATTATTACAAGTGTTTTTTTAAGAAGATTTTCTGTGGAATAGCGAGAAAGACCTTCCACAAAATAGAAAAACTCATCATCATATAGTTAAGTTCCTCGATTCGTGCTTAGAATTTAAAGGATGATTTATATTTGATCAAAGCTCATTCTGAAGGGTTCTATCAATTTAAACATTGCTTTTTTTAATTCATGATCGCCTTTTTACAAAATTACAAAAAATTTACAATATCTATCTTTGTCGATAAGTCCTCGCTTCACAAGAAGCTTAAACGTATCTTCACAAGATTTAATTAAACTTATTTGGCAATGATCTTCGAAAAGTAATTCAAATATTTTTTTGCTAACAAGCCAATTCGAATATTAGGCTTCAGAAACATATATGCTACTTCGATAGAAGATTTAATATGAATATTTACTGAGAATTTTGCATCCAACAAGTTTCTTTTAAATTGATGGCAGTGCCAGTAAAGTAATTCCGAATAATGCTCCAAGCATTTGCACTCTTCTTTTTAATTCTTAGTTCCTGGATGATCTTAGCAATTTAATGAAGTAATCTATTATTTCATCGAGATGCTATTTATTGGCATTAGCCATGAGTTATTTTGTTGGATTTTGAAAGAGATTTTCAAGGCTTTATAGATTACTTACACAAAGGATAAAAAGCTTATCTTTAATGAGATAGTCATCCATAAAATAAAGGAGACGCAGATATTGGCCAATTACAATTAAGCTCATTTCACTAAATTTGGACTAAAACTTGCTCAAGTTACTCATGATAACTTAGATGCAATTGCAAAAGAATTGAGTTTTAAAGCTACTATATTTAGCCCAAATCCATTCCATTTTATCTTCTTTCTTTTATGGAGGTTATTCAAATTATGCAGCCGCAGCTCTAATATAATGCCCGAAAAGATGACACTCGCTCGTTAAAAATTCACGAATCATTTCTCCACATCCAATAGGGTGGTAGAAACAATAAAATGAAGAGCAAAATTGTGAAATCTAAATCAAAAGTTATTTGATAAGTTGTTCAATTTTATCAGAGAGTTAATTTTTTTTCTAATTCTGTCTATTCAAGAAAATGAATATAATATTAACAGTAGTCCTTAGTTCCTCATAGACTTAATTCTTGGCAACACCCTATTGCTTGATAGGGATCTGTCTTAGAAACTTGACCAACTATGTTAATTAGTAGAGAGTGGCTTAATTTGTAATCTATGAAGCAAGTATACTTTGTAGTTGAATAAAGTGGTCCTTGACTGATTGGTTTTAATCGCACATGAACTTAATGATCAATTATAAAAAAGATATATTTTTCTTATTCTATAAAATGGCAATTAATAATCTTTTGATAAGTTAAATATGCTTTGGCCAATTAATAATTTAAACTGGATGAATATTTAAATGGATTTGACATAATATCACATAATTATAATGAGTTTAGATTAAAGAGTTTAGGGAATCTTTAGAGTCTCTATTTCAGCTATTCAGGGCCAGTTATAGAATCTTGGCTCTATAATTTAAAGCAAGTAAAACAAATTTACCGATGAGTGCTACAATAAAAGTCTCCGAAATGTTGATAAATTTACATAATGCATGCTGGAAAGGAGAAAACAATTTGAGGATATTTAGACACAAGTCGAATTAAAGTTACTGTATTTCACAAGCTTTACAAACAAGTGCCTTTCCTAAAAAAAGAGTGTTTAAAACTGCACGACCTAAGCAACTAAAGCTATGACTGAGTTTGTACAAGGCATGAAAAAACAAATTGATAGATTGTGAATATCATAACAATTAAATTTATAAGGGGCCAAATTTTAAGCATTTTATATTCCTTATATCATAGGCCAAATTTTTGAATTAACTTTCTATTCTATATTTTCTCTATACAAACTATCATAATTTGTTTTATCATCAACTCAAGTTATTTCTGAGGGAGTAAGAAATATTTGCAATTCTAATGTTTTAAATCATTAACAGGAGAATATTTAGATATTCATCAACACTAGCTTGAAAGTCTGAATTATAAACAAATATTTTTAGAATTTGAGTATAATCATACAGTAGCCACTAAAGTAGAGGACAATGCCAATTTATTGCGAGCTAGCTTCAAATTTAAATCCACCTATTTTAATTCTTGTGATTCTTGCTCATATTGGGCCCTCAAACTAGACATCATCATTCGTTTCTGTGGCCTCAATGCGAATTCCCTTAGCTGATTGCGAATCGAACTTATATTACGGTCTTTTTGATGTTTTCTATAAAATCTTAACGCCAACAGTAAATAAACAGTAGAAACAGAAAAGGTGAGAGGTTCAATAATATCCCAGCCGAGCCACTCGACCCCAAAGATCATATATCCAAATCCTCCTAAATGAGCAATAGTCAATCCCACGACTCCTAATTTATATATTCTCATGACTCGATCAGCCTCATTCTAAATTTCCTAAATTTGAGTGGTAGTTCTTAATATCCTTTTAAGAACTTATTAGCGAGTATTCATAAGATCATGTATGATAGTTTGCTGAGATGTTTCATTCTTAATGTTAAGATATCTTCATTTCAAATAGTGTACGAAAGGATTTCGTCCCGCAAGGTGGGTGTCATTGCTGTCTTTAGAGGATAATTTTTGGCTCGGCAGTACCCCTAGGCTTATAGTTTTAGATAGTAAATAGTCAGAAATTTACGAACAAGACCAAAATTCATTTATTAAAAATTGATTTGGCGATAAATCCCTTTTTAATTTTATAGTCCTCGAATCAGAGCAGAGGAGTCTTTTTCTCTATTTTACAATGGACTTACTGACGCCTATTGCTGAGATAGTGGACTTCATCGAGATACCTAGCTTATACAGTAAGTGGGCGAGAATCCAGAACAAAAAAATCAATGACTTTAGTTGTTGCTGGATCTATTTATTTAGGGAAGCTGAATTCAACATCTTTAAACGGTTACTTTGTCTGCAGCTATGCAAATGTTGTTTATTCTCCTGTAAGATATACTAGATGCTTGTTAATTTCTGGAATGTAAATGAGCATCTCGACCATGTTGAAATATTGTCTCCATCTGATATTTTTTGGAGGTGCAACTGAAAAGTACCTTAAAAGACGAGAGTTCCTAATCATCAAGTAATTTAATTATTAGAGATTGATGTAATATCTTAAATCAGAAAGGAATAACATCAATGATTGCTATACTGATGACTCATCAAAAAATTAACAGATAAAATGATGATTATTCTATCGGTTGATGATATTTAAAATTGAAGTTAGTCATTAAAATAATGCTCTTTTATTATTTACTTTTGATTTGGACTGTTGGACTTGTTAGATTTTATATATTCGCCAATGGATGCTGATATTCATATTCAAACAGTCCTTGCTGCAGTTCAACTATCCGTCTATTCTGTGCTGCTAATCCTAGCAATAGTAAAGCTCACAAAAGCTTTCCTCAATGACAAAAAATTCTTAATCAAATTTTACATTTGTGTGACGATATTAACTGGGCTCGAGCTAGCTCTACAGATCTATCAACTAGTAACGCTATGTCGCGAAGACGAACCCTCAGTCTATCTCTTAATGATAGTTAATCTCTATTCAATGACAATGGAGGCTATAACTATATTTATTCTTGGAGATTATTGGAAGGAAACATGGGAAATCATCACCAAACAGTCTACGGAGCAAGAACTTAAAGATAAACACAATTGGGTAAGAATCATTTTAGTCGCTATTTGGGTGCTCATATACTCGGCATTTATAGGGTACTCACTTGCAACGAACAGGTTTAATTAAAAGGGATTTCCAGAGATACTTGCGCTTGGATGTCAGGGTATTGGGGTTGTTTTGGCGGTTTGGGCAGTGATAGTTCAAGTAATTAGAGGACGAGATTTGGCGAGCGCGGTGGGAAGATACGAGGAGGGGTTTAAAACCATCTCCCTTCATAAGGTGCAAGTACTCTTGGCCTCATACAGTTTCGTCTTCTTTACTGGATGAGTTCTGTGTTTAATGCAATGCGCCTTCTTTTTCTGATTGCAGTCACTCTCATCTTTGTAACTGAGACTTCTTCAGCAGGTTAAAATTGGAAATGGCTGGCTATTTATCTATATACCTTTACAAATTGTCTCATCATTGGCATTTATGTCTTTGGTTTTTCTACTAAACCTAACAACAAAGTAACTCCCACGAGTCCAAACAAAATATCAACTCTTTTAGAAGGAACACCTTCAGATGAAGACAGATCCAACCGCAGTAGGCATGAGACCGAACTATCATCAAGTATATCAGATCATACTCATTGATTTATTATTGTTTCTATTACTTATGCTTAGATAATGATATTATAATATCTTGATTTAAATCCATATGGGAAAATAGCATAAGCGCAAAAGATAGTACTTACTGATATAGACAGATGCAGTGCATCTTCCAGACAAGACAACAGAAGCCGAAGTAGAAACAAAAAAAGAAAAGATAGCTCACTCAGTTAGTCGGAGCGTGGAATTGCTAACTTATCGCCAAAGCGTAGTCTGTAGCTCAACAATTTTAGTATCTCTTCAATTAACAAGATCACCGCTTTTATTTAATAAACTAATCCACTTCAATAGGAATTTCCTATGCTGTCTGGAATTTATGTATCAAGCTTGCACCACGTCCTCAGCCAGTCTTAATACTTTGCGATTCAATGAGTCAGTTAGCTTCTTTTCGCAGAGTTTGTAAGCTTCATCGTAAAATTTGTGTCTTGGATGAAAACTAAAGCACGCCGTATATGTTCCTAACTTAGAAAGCTTAAAGATCTATTGTCGAGTGAAAAACCTGAAGTTGTGATAACGACACAGAAAAAGATGTCAATTATTATGGCCATTCAAGATGAATGCAAGCTATTTAATGCCATTCTTAGCACAGGTAAATGCGTTGAATCAGATTTTTATGTGAAATTAGCTGAAATGCTTAAATAAAAGGGTTTAAATATTTATATGTAGCCACTCTAATTATTTTTCCTGAATCCTCCTTGGCAGTAAAAAAATTGGCCAAGCAGTTAGGAATTTAATTCGAGGAAATTCAGGCTTAATTAACGAAAATAGAATTAGAAAACTAACTTATTTCAGATATACGATTGGCACCCTAACCTACTGCTTAGAGACAGTCGTCTCTCAAATAAATTTTGTAATTAATTTCATTGTCCGCTTAATAAGTCGCTGCACGTCTATTAGAACTTGAGAAGTAACGTAGAGCGCCTCCTAAATCATTATATCTTAAAGTTTCAGGATATGTGACCTATCGGCTTGACATGGATGTTGAATTCAATTCACTCAAATATGTTTGGAATCTTATGCGATAATAATTCCCAAAATCATTGACTGAAGAAATTAGAAGCATGCAAAAATTATAAAATTAAAAGGGAGTTGTATTTAACATTCCTTAATAGCTGAGATATTTAGCATAAGTAACAACTGATAAGCTGCGTAGGCATAAATCAAAATTTAAAGGCATTTCCCTCGAAGAATGTGCAACATTGCCAGCATTGGAAGATACTGAGAGCGAAGAATATAAACTACTTCGAGAAAAGAAAAAATTGGCTATGGAAAACAAACGTTAATTGTAAATATTCATTGGAGGAATTCCTTATGAGATGGATGAAGAAGCACTAAAAAGCTATTTTAGATAGCACAATATCAATATTTTTCTTGTGCGCATACTCAAGGACGATAAGGGTTTCTCCAAGGGAATCGGCTTTGCTCTTTGTGAAAATAAAGAGAATTTTGAACGAGCAATAAAGTTAAGTGGAAGTCGTCTGATTGACCGTACAATTCGAGTTAAATTGGCTGACCAGCGAAGCAACTGATAATGTCAATGCCTCCTCAATTAAAATGACGACTCTTCATTGAATGGCCGTAATTTTCTTCTTGCATATCTTTTGATATGACAATTGTCACCCTCCTCCTCCTCCTCCTCCTCCTCCCCCTACAACTCTTCCTCCCCTACTCCTCCTCACACCCTTCAGATGTAGAATCATAAATAATTTGATAAGTTTCTTCGGTTATTTAGTGATCATAGTTTTGAATTCTAACCTTTCCAAGATAATTGAGCTTAATTGCTTTATAACTGTGTATATAGTATTTGAGAGAATATACGATATAAATTAGATTGATAATAAATGATTGATAAAAAAAAATAAGATGAGTCAATTCGTTAGAGTGACTATTTATCTGCGGTTTTGATGAATAAAGAAAGTGAAGGTAATCTATTTTCAAAATTATATCTGCCACAAACCAAACCAAGAATAAATAGATCTTCTCATTTGCTTGATGCTAGATCTAGATCAAATATTGGTGATTGTCTATTACAAAAAAAAGGGTTATTGCCGAAAAGATATGCAAAAATTAAAAAACAATGCAAGACGTGTATTGAATAGATGAAAATAACACCATTTCAAAATTGGAAAATGCAGGAGAAAAGCATTTCTTAGAAAAAGTTAACAGTCATTAACAAAAATAAAGCTGCACCAAAAGAATTAGAAAGATCCAAGTAAAAATGGCTGATTGTTCAAGAATTAGAATCTTCTACTGAGAGTCAATCTGTTAAAAAATTACTTCAATTAGAAATAAAAAGAATCAAATTTGGGATTTAAAATATGAGACAGCAAATTTAGACATAGCAAACACAAAGGAACCCTTCTATTAGTAATTAACAGCAACAAGAAATCAGTACAATAAATGCAGGCGAAAAAGCTGTTGCCCCTTTTTCTCAAAGAAAGATGGGAAAATAAAGAATTAAAAGAAATTATTACACACCAAAGATGCATTAAAATGTGCACTGTAAAATAAAAAATTAGATGTTAAAATAAATAAATAAAGCCAATAAATAAAAAGATAGATTGAATAATTTATGTGTGTTATCTCGAAAATATATGCTGGTTAATCCTTAAAATAATAAATCATTTGATTTAATATCAAAGCCACTAATATAAAGCTCCACATAACATAAAAGGTTCAAACACCACTAATGCAGCTGTTCTAATAAGCCAGAAATTTAAATAGTAGATATTTATCTTAATAATAGCAAAATTCTAAAGGATAAATAATAATCCTCCTTAGAGGTTGAATTAAATCATAATCAACTCTATTCAGATCCAACGAAAAGGGTCAGATAAAGGAAGATATAAAAGGTGATTGGCTGGGAAAGTGGAAATCGAGATAATTGCCTAAAATAAATGTATTTATGACTATTTTATTGTATTACTTGTTGTTAGGTTTTAATTATTTGCAAGTTCCATCTATTTCATTTAAAACAGAACTGAATTGATTGACTCAACATAGTTCAATTATTTTATTTATTTTAATTGATTATTTTTTATAATTTAAGGAGATAAATAAATGTCATAGGAGGAAATTTAGGATCAACCCGAATACTTCTCACTTGACAAACAAATACATTAAATTAATGGTAATCAGCACTAAAAATAATCAGACTACTAGAGCAAAAATGAGGGAGATGAGGAAGATTCCCCTTTTTAATAACTATAACAAATTTTAGGTCCGGAGAACAATCAAATTACTGAGAAGATGCCTTTTTAAACAAATAAAAGTTAGTAACTCTAAAACAAATGCAAAATTTTATAAAAATAGAATTTGTTGTTGCTGAAAAGAATCGAAGAATTATAAATGCAGATCTATTGCCAAAATTAAGCATAGGAAGACACGTAAAAAATAGCTTAGTTTATTTAGCTAATGTAATCATAGATTTCTACATATAAAACCCAATTTGAACAATATAAATAGAAGCATATTTAGAAAATTAAAGTCAAAGAATAGCTCATCAGTAAATTCAAAGATACAATTGCTGAACTCAACGAATAAAAATATAGCCTATAATAGGAATGCAGTAGTCTCCTACAGAATAATAACGAGTTGGAAAAGGTCAATTAAAGTTTGATTGATTAAATTTAAACCATCTCAAGATAATTAAAAAAAAGCAGATACTAAACCTAGTCGACAAGAAGCTATAAGTATGGAAACAAAAGATACCCTGAATTTGACGGACAAGTTCAGATAGAGCTCGAGCGTCTCATTGAAAAATTAGTATCTTAGCTTTAATTTGAAAGAGGCCAGAAAAGACGATTAAGTTAAGAAATCAAGCGTATGCAACAAAATATAATGGAATTGTAAAGATAAATTACCTTCAAAAACAATAAAATTTATACATTGTAGATTAAGTATCTCCAACAAAACAAAGAGTATACCAAAAATTAAAAAAATAAGAGTGAAAGACTTCAAGATCGCACTCTTAAATACAGTAAGAGTACTTCTCAATTAAATGATCGAAATAATGGTAACATGCGGGAACCTTTGACCTTAAAAACATTTTCCATCAAGTAAATATAGAATTATTTAGAGAATTGATAAACTAAATCATATAAGTTAACGAGAGATAAAAATTTGTTATAAGTTCCAAGGTCGTTGATTTTTATCTTAAAAAACTAAAAACAAAGAATTATTCGACATTCATGTTATAAGACCTTTTGATCTGTAATTTTACCAAAGATAATCCAAATCTTACTATTATAAAAAATGACTTAGCAGCTCTTCCTCCGAATGGTGAACTTAGTGCATAAAAGCTAATAAATAATTTGGTATTTGTGATATAAAGCTTACTGGGATAAATTTTAAATGCTAAATAATAAAAATCGTAAAATGAGGAGCAGCTGATCTATCTCGTAAATGAAATTCTTTAAGAGAATAGTTCAAACATGCAGGACATTTATGATTTGAAAAAACTTATTGATGCAATTATTACGGAAGGGAAATAATGATGGTGAAATATTTATATAATATCATAAAGCTTAAACATTTATATTGAATAATTCAAAATTAAAAAATATGTTTAAAACCGATTTAAAACCAGATAATTGATTATTTTGACAATAATATTAATATGGGAGGTTTTTCATGTAAATTCATTTGAAGGACCAAATATTTCATTATAATAATAGTTATAACGACTATAGTAAATTATGTTTTATTTTTTACAAAAATGTGCAAATAATCGCAATCTTAATATTTGCTTTGGTTTACTTCTATTTCATTAGTATTTTTTCCTCATCTATTTAAATATTCTATAAATTATTTTATAATTGTTAAAATGGAAGAAAAATTTAATGTTTAAGAGAGCGAGATTAATGAAGGCTAAGATACTTTGTTAAGCTGCAAAATTGGAAAATTGGGAAAATCTCTTCCAACTAAAGCCTTAATTTCACAATTAATATCAAAATAATAAAATATATATACCCCCATCATATATCTTCACAGCAACACCTTTACAAAATTAAATACATTTACTCGATATCAAACTTAAACCCGTAATTACTCTCCAAAATCTCGCTAACAAATATCAAAGACTTAATATTTCGAACCTAAACGGGATAAACGGCATTCAACTCAATCTAACCAGGAGCCTTTTAATTAAAATCAAAAAAACAGCAATGAAAGAATAACTTATAAATTTATCAAGTATTCCACGAATGACACAAAAGGTTTTCGCACTATTTATGAATAAAAAATTTCTTCTATTCATGATATCAATGGTAATGGATTTTTGATTCTATCAGATGGAAGACTACTGTAAGGCAGTTGGATAGAAGGAGTTCCACGGGGAAATATGAAAATATAATATCCGAATGGACTTATATATTATGGATATGTTTATGACTATCGGCCACATGGAGAAGGGTATCTGTATTATCCAGATAATCGAAAATATGAAGGTGAATTTTGCTATGGAGAGTTTCATGGGCCAGGCATTTATTATGATGAAAATAACCAAATAAAGAAGCAAGGTGAATGGAAGCATGGAAAATATATTGCCTAATGAAAGATTATATGTATATGGTTATAAATCAATTAATAAGTTCAAGTGTATTATTTTTATTTTTTTGGCTTAAATATTAAGATAATTATAACTCACAAAAAACATTCTCATTATAACGAGGTATTATAAAATATATGATATTTCGAGATTAAAAATTCGTTCCTTGCGATTATTAAATATAAATATACTTAGGATTATCAACAGAGAAATAGCATAATGAAGATCACAATTAATCTTATTCAAAGAGCAGTATTTCACTCAAAATATAAATCTGATTTGCTAACAAGGCAATATTCAAAATTTAACTATTTTATATTTCAATCAATTCGCTAATATTCAATTCACATGAGCTTAAATTATATTTAAGCTAAGTGAGTTCGAGCGCAAATTAATATATATTATTTGAGCATGTCACTTCGAGTTATATATAAGTCATGCACCGAATTTAAGACCTGATATTTCAAGCACTTCACGTGAAGGACAACAACCAACTCCGATCTCAGGCTTAAGCTGAAATCTTTGGTCTCTTCAAAGGAAATATCACTAAGTTTTTCTTGGATTGCTCGACAATCGTTGGTGATGAGTTTAAAGATATCGGGCCTAGACAGTCCACAGCTTCCATCATGAAAACTCTCCTCTCTAGAAAGGTAAACTTTAATTGATAAAGGATTAAACAGGAAAATGGTTTTGGGATAGCGTAAATCCTAATGTCCGCCCCCAAATAAAATAGGCCCTCCTTTCAACATTAATTTCTGCTGACCTTAATATTATGAGAGCTGGAGCAAATGCCATCGCTCAAATTGCAGCTATATAAATTTCAAGAGGCGAATGGTTGGATATTATCAATACACTAGCTCAAAATACTACTCACTAAGACGGTAACATTCGCAGAGCTTCAATCACAACGCTGGGTTATATTTGTTAATAGTGCAAGTCAGTCGGCTCTAGCATTAACAGTTTATCTTGTGAGCAAATTTTGGGTTGCTTGCTGTTAGGTCTTGGGTAGAGAAATGAAGCATAAATGATAGAAATATCTTTACATGCACTTCGGGATAGCATTCCATTCTTGAAGACTATTTTATAAAACTAACAGTTTTGCAGTAAGACCATGTAGATTTTGTTTAATTTGTTGGAAAATGATAGCTATCGAAACAAGATATACTAAATCCTTTTCTAATTTGGAAAGCATTGCTATCAACTACTGCATAACTACATCAATTCCATTGTTCAATTCACCATCAAGCACATTCAACAAAGAAATTAAAATTCTGTTCTGGCTTTTGAACTTTGGGATACAATTGGCACATAGTTTTTAGAGAGACAAACTGAACAAAGGGAGAGAATTAATGTCATGAATTATACTCTACAAAATATCCTCCAAATTGCTCATGAAGTGGTGCTTCCGGAAGTTATGGCATGCATTCTTATTATGAACAAAAAAGATATTGATTTTCCATAGCTGAGAGAATCTGCTGTAAAAACTTTGGGCACCTTTGTTGAATGTGGTAATAGAGAAATTGCTGAGAAAGTGACGGACGGAGTGTCTAGAATTATTCAAAGTAGTAATCCTGGAGAGAGGCAAGCCAGCGCCCTTCTATTTGGCTGTCTTAGTCAATTCGATGACAAATAATATGTGGAAACTTGCTTTTCAAATGGGTTTAATCATCTATTTAAATTATTATCAGATCCTGAGTACATTGTTCGTAAAAATACTTTAAATGGTTTTGTGACTCTATCTGAATAATTTGGGCTGGTGTTTTTAAAAAATCCCAGCATTCGAGAGATATTCAACCACTTAATAGCTCTGTCGAAAGACAAAGATGAGGATATACGCATTTTAAGTCTTACTATCCTGTGTAATATCACTTAAATCTTAAAAGATTATCCTAATCCAATCTCACAATAGCCAGACATTTACTTAAGTGAGTTGGTCACGAATTATATATAAAATTTCAAGCAGAGATAGGAAAAATAATCAAACGAAAAGTTAGTCCTGGTTATAATGAATCTCATTATGCACACATAAAAAAAGGAAATTATCAACCAGTTAATCAATTTTATCATTGATCAGTATTACTACTTCTTTAAAATCAATATTTCAGACAAATAGATCATTTTGGAATCTATTATGACTCTTATTCACACCTCAATCTTGTCACTATCTAAATTTGCTAGCCATAGCTAAGCTAAAGATAGAGTATTTGAAATGATTGATTTTCATATTAAGAACTATGGTCCAGATTCAGAAGCAATCAACTTAATCAGTGCTGTTTCCATCTGCTACAAAAATGAATTTAAAAATAAGCTTGATTTTTACTGGAATATAGTTATCCAAGGGCTAATGAATATTGATCAAAAAATCTTGTTTAAAGCAGCACTGAACTGTGTGGCAGATATAGCTAGAACATATTAAAACTAAATTTACGATAAAATTATGAATGTATTTCATCAAATGATTCATTATATGGGGTAAAACATTGATAAAGAGTTGAAATCATAAATTCTAAAAGCTTTAGGAGATTTGCTTTTGGGAATGAAAAAATATGGATAAATGTATGTTGACACTATACTCAATATTAGTTGCAATTGTTATGAAGCCGTTTATAAACTTGCAGGTAAATATATATGCATTTAGACATAGAAAATGAACGTCCATATACCTAATAGTTGAAAGAATCCCTAATCTAAATGTATCATTGTGTCCTTTTTTCTATAAATGATCAATCTCACTGCAATTCTAAAATGGCAGCTCACTTTCCATTAATATGCACTTTCATTGTTCGCACTTGCAATATCAAATACAAGCCCGCTGTGGTAAATCTTGACTGATTTAGGAATATGTTAAAAATTGTTTATACCTAATTTTTGACTCAGCACTGTTATTTGCAGCAAATTAAAGGTATAGATAGGAGGTGGATCACATTCTTCAGTCAAAATAGATACGGGACTTGGCTGATTCAATCAGAAAATATCGAAATCGTCAAGATATTAACGATGTATTAACTTTTATTGACAGCAAGATGAAGTGGAATCAATGACATTTATATTTCAGCATGCTAATTGATTATTGATACAATAATAAGAAACACAATCTTAAGAATATTTAGTTCAAAATTAGCTGATTAAATTAAATTGCTAATAATAAATCGCATTTCTACAGCTATTATAAATCAAAACTAGGTAACAACTATAGAATCTATCCTCTAATTGATGCTATTTCTCTTTTTTAGGACAATTTTCTAAAACTATCGATTGGATCTATTCC
>Ga0302185_10001885_pt1 | contig 14185 bp, 13 predicted proteins | sample II_Bog_E1_1_FD_200231 | JGI IMG/M metagenome (GOLD analysis project Ga0302185, IMG submission 200231) | Peat permafrost microbial communities from Stordalen Mire near Abisko, Sweden - II_Bog_E1_2 | ecosystem: Environmental > Terrestrial > Soil > Wetlands > Peat | place: Sweden: Abisko... | reverse complement strand
AGGTTCAAATGAGTGGTTGATATCGTCCATGTCATTGTTAAATGAATCAAAATCTATGCGTTATTTGCAAGGAGGTGAATCTGTCTTTTCATCATTCGGATATATTTGCACAAAAATCAGGGTTCTTTTTTATCTTTGAGAGATTTTATAAGACAAAGGTGGTTCAATAAGATCGAGCGATTTTAGTTCTAAGATTACGACAAGTTTACAAGCAAGAAGGCGAGTATTATCAAGGCTCCTGTAGCTGATTTGCAATTTGTTATCTTCACTGTTTATCATTTGTCTGCTCTACATTCAATAATTAATATCATCTTATAACTTTAATAATTCAATTTAGACAGATTGTTCAAATATGTCAATTTTATATTTATGCTTATTTATATTCCAATTCAAATATATTGATCGTTGAATTATTATATTTAAATGAAATCGGCTCTTTTGACTTCCACTCATTTTGGTAAATTCTATTCCAAGCAGCAGACTAATTGCACCACTGTAGATCTTGGTCAAATAAGTCCAATTCAATGTTGCAAGTTCGATCTAACTGGTTAAAAGCTTTATGTGCTCGATAGCAAGGGTGTTTTAGTCAGTCTGAGTTTGAGGGATAATCTAATTTCAACATTTCAATCCCAACAGATTCATTCATTCGAAATTGACAGTACTTTTGAAGTGAATTAGGTGCAAATCACTTTAGTATTTGGGCTGTGACTCGTCAATCGGATTTGCTTAAAATTTCGTTTGAAAATAAAAACAATTCTCGTCTGATGAACCTAAATCTTAATCGATTGCTATCCTTTCAAAAAAATCATTTCACTAATTTGATATTAGCCTTGGATTACAAAATACTAATGGTGGTTGATGTGATGGGCAGTTCTCGAATTCGGTCAATTAAAGCTAATAATTTGGATGTTTTTACGAGAGCCAAATTTGCTAGCCAAAATAGATTTATTGTGCTTGCTGTTCGAGTACTTTTGATTTAACATAGAACTTTGAAATTAGAATAATCGAAGTTCTTAATTTGAAGACGTTGTCTACATTGAAGTTACCATTTGAGCTGAAGGGACTTCAGATCGAGACTTCTTTCGATAATAATACTATTGTAGTTTAGTACTTATCTAATAATTAAGTGGTGAATCTAACACCATCTTTCTGTTAACTTTGAGTACCCAGGGTAATCTGTCCTATGAATTGACTGAATTGCCCTTCAAATCAGTCCTGCAGGTCAGATTTACTTATGAAAACGATATTGTGATACTGGGAAGTGATAGAATCGTCTACGGAATATCTCCCACTCAAAAGAACAAGCTCATTCCATTTTTCAATGCTGAAGATCAAATGGTAATTAATAAAACATTCAGAGGATATCAGCATTCGATATAAATCTCAGTGCAAATTGCATTGCCTTTGCAGCCAATCGGACCATTCACTTCGTCAACTACAAAGAAGGAATTAAAAAGTATATCTAAAATCAATAAAATTATAAGGAGTTATAATACTTTGAAGGATTAAATCAACTGGAAGGAGCTAAACGCGCAAATAACCACTATCAGTATACAGAGTAAAACGAAGGAAACCAAAACTTAAAAAACGATTAACTAAATTAATTACATTTTTTAGGTGCTCCTGCTCCTGCGATACCTGATTTCAAAGTTTCCTCTTAAGTAGAGTTTTTTCCATAAATTCGAGATTTGAATGCCTCTCCTTTAAAGAAAACCTACATCCAGCAAATCTATGTCTATTTGCATCAGATTGAAATTGCTCGCGACTTAGTGCATCTAAATAAAGCTGAAACTATAGGCTTTATCCATAAAGCACTATCGATTTTTAATGACCCAAAAAAATGCACTTAGGCTGTGTATCATGTTCTCAGTCAGCTAGGAAAAACTATGTCTGATTAATCACTATAAAAATTTTCTTTAATTTTGGCTCCACGAGTAATGGAGAGGATTCATAAAATCCTCGGCGATAACTATAGTTCTTTCGTTGTGCGAAACCTGCTAAATTTATTTGAAGATTATATTTCGCACAAAGATGGTCTGCAGATTTTAACCATAATACTCAAGAATATCCACCGATAGTCGTATCTCATAATCTTCCTCATTACTCTACTGTTGCAAATGAGATCAAACAGCCAGAGCTGGCCCAATCCTCATCTTCAAGAAATTAGAGTCGATGAGCTTCATATTGAAACAGAAAATTTATTGACCAACCCAAAGCACGCCTATATCTTCGCAAAATTGCCAGATTAGGAATCAGAGCACAAAATTGAAAATGAAGGAGAAGATTTATAAGCTATGCTGGCTCGCCAAAGAGAAATAAAATAGGCTTTAAAAGATCTGAGGAGAGAATAGCTTTGATTCGATATGTTTTTAAGCAATGTTACAATATAATGATTTTGAAGCCCAGTTGTTTAAGATGAATTTAATAGTCGGCTGATAATATAATTGGAAAAATTATAATTTAGAATATTATTCTAAATGAAGAAAACAAAACCAGGAATGGGTCATTATAAACTGATGCGATCGGTGGCAACAGATAAAGTTGGTCCGTTGCGTATTGTCAATAAAGATATGATGCGTAATATAGTCACTGACTATATCATTCACAAATCGGCAACAGGTTCATCCCACAAAATCCATCAAGTCAAGTATTAACCAATCCGAGTTAAAATTGATCTTAATAGCAAGGAGTCAATATTTACATTTGACCTTACCATCATCTTGGAAAAGTTTGTCGCTATGGAGAAGCAGAATCTGGATAGTCAAAGCAATATTGAGTCTATAATTGTTGGAATCCTATAATTTATTGACAAATTTGAGGATTAGCTCCCCATCACTTTGTAAATGTAAAACCCAAGCACGCCCGATAATGTTTTAGGAGCATTACTAGCAAAGTACTTTAAAGATCGGCAAAGAAAGTTCTTCCAGAGTCAATTTTAAGAAATTAGAAAAAAGAAAAACACTAGAAACAAAAATCTATTTCCAAAATAATTTGGGTCCAATGGAACTTAATTTTATGATGAAAAAGGATTTTCTGAAGAGAATTCTCAGAGAGTGAGTCGAAATACAATCATCGCCTTGGAAAAAGAAGAGCATTCTAAAAAGCGTTTTCCAGCCGCGACAAAATCAAAGCTAAAAAATCTTGTAGATAGTTGTAATGTTTTTGAATTTCCCGATCGAGTCGAGGCATTAAAGCGCGAGAAGCTTATCGGCTAGTATTGTAAGAATGCGATTGATTTTGCGCAAATCAAGTAAAATAGCAAAAAGCACTATCCGTGTAAAACTAATTCCTCTCTCGCCCCTGAAACAGCTAAAATGCTTGAAGAATGGATCAACGAAATAAGTCTGAGCGAAAAACTGTTCAAAAATAAGTTTGATGAAATGAGCGGCAATATAAAGAAAAAGATATAATCTTCTTCATCTGAGTAAAGTGATTAATAGGAATGAAAAGCAGAGAAGAAAAATGATATTATCAGATTATTAATTAAAGATTTCTACTCATTTAATGTTCTCTGACTGCCCGCTGTTTTGCATTTTTTCGCATGCCCTTTCTCATAAAGCCAGTAAAGATAGAGTGCACATCCTTCAAAGTAATTGTATCTGAAGATCCTCCCTGTTCAGTTCTCCCATAGTCTACACTCTTCACAGATGAAACTTTGCTTACAAAATCAAGCATTTTTTTAATTAATTATGAGGCCTACTCTTTTGAATCAGAAACTGCTAATAAACCAATTACACCAGAAGCCATTTGATCCAAGAGAATGACGCAAATGCCTTCTTTGTTTCCAATGTCAAAATTAAATTGTTCTAATCTGGCCTCTTTGAAAAAATCTTTAATTTTAATTTTTGCCAAATTTCGATGATGCATATGAGGGATGAAGATATAGTCTCTGGTAGCTAAACGTTCTTCTGGTGATGACTATTCATTTGTAGTGTTGGAAGTTGCTGACTCCACCAAATACATATTTTTATCTGGTAAGTAGGTACCGTTCATGAGGAGATCAAAAAGATAAAAAGAAGAAGTATAGTTATTGATGTATGGATCGATACCAATAACCCAAAATTTATTTTCTTATTTTTGGTAGATAAAATCTATAGTAAAAACTCCAAAAATCTTTCTCAATTTAAAGGAATCTGTGAGCTGTCGAATAATACTAACCATTTGAGTGAATTAAATGGATCTTTGAGGAAAACTACAAGCTAATGATCGATAGGGCTGACTTATTATCTTTTAGTAAGTTGTAATAATTTTATATTCTCCATCTGGATCCAAACCAAAAGTAACTGAAGGGTAGGTTAAGAGTTCTTTAAAACAGTTAGGATGAGCTTAAATGATTCCCCCTTTTTTAATGAACCTGCCCATAAAGTCAGTATAGTTGCGGTAGACTGTAGGAGTTGCAATCTGTAATTTTTAATGTAGATGATCACGTATATAGTCTCTAATTCGGATGGTTGCTTATTGATTTTGGGAATCATTGTTAACTTATGTGGCAAAAGTTTAGTTATCTGTCATTTGAAGTTCAACTACATCAAAATAAGATTACCTTTTTTCAGTACTGATCGAACCATTTTAGATGAGCTTAGGTTGACATAAGCAATTCCTCTTCCACTAATTTCGTCATCAATTTTCAACACCCACGTTTAAATGTGTGGATTTTTGATGATTAAAACTGAAAACGTGTTTAAAAATTATCCGTAATCGTACATTTCCATTGTCGATGGCAATGTCTAAATACAAAGATTTTTAAGGAGTCTTTTCGTTTGAGATTTTGTAGTAAAACATTTCATTTTTTGAGGCTCACCAGAGAATAAATAACACCCTATATAATGGCAAATTTTAAGTAATTCATTGCAGGGATATCCAGGATAAAGTATAGTTGGCATTTAGGAGGTGATGATCTTTAATTGTTTTAAAGTTCTAGTGCTATAATAAAGTAGCTTAGAGGTAGAAAAATGTTGAGGAAATTTATGCGCCAGTTCTGGAGTCATAAAAATGAGTCTTTCTCGGTAGTTGGTAATGCCAGCGAGGTCCATCATCTTGTAGTAGTAATTTAACAGTTCAACGGACAGATCAACGCAAGTGACATAAATAATAATCAAGTTGTCATCCTTAAGTCGAAAGATCCTTGAAAGTTGGATATTTTGGCGTTATTGAAAGTTATCCATGCTGAGCCTTTTCTCTTCATCCACTTCAACAGAATTTAGGTGAATCTCAATTCGCTTTTAGTTGCGAATATATTTCCACTCTTTGTAAAATCTGTTTTGCCTATCTTCAAAACTTTCGAGGATCTATTGGTTTCTTTGCCTGACATCTTTTTATAGACGTAATTTAAGCAGCTGCTTTCTGAAAAACCTTTGAATAATAATAGTATCTTTTCTTAAAATTTGATACTTATCTCTTATATTGCGCATCTTCCAATACGAAATGATGGTATTGGCTGCCCTAATCCGACCGTCCTTTCCAGCATATTTAGATTTTGCTGCTTCATCTAATTTTATCCCTAAAGTATTAAAATTTATGAGGCATGAATAGAGTTCAGTCGTAGTAATCTTGTTTTTGAGGCAGAGGTAGGCAAGTTTTTTGCCATCCAATTTTGCTTTTTATATTCTTTTTTCATTCAGTAATTGAGTCAGCTTCATTAACTGGTTGTGAATTTTTGGAAAAATACTTTCATACACCCTTTGGTAAGAAGCAAACTCAGGAGTGTCATTGTTAATTTCTCCATTGATGACCAAGAATTCATGCGAGAAAGGCTTACTTACAGATTCAATATATCCTAAATTATGAGATTTCTTTTCATGCAGTTTACTTGATTGATTGAGATCAATAAACTTTGCTCCTTTCTTCAATTAGAAATGCCGAGATCTGAATTGAGAAGTGGGGGGAGTCGATAGCTTAGAACTGACTTCTGATAGCTAAGGAAGAGGAATTTCAATGTTGCTGTTGATATTACGATCTGAATTGAACTCGAATTTGATATGCTTTTCATTAAAGCTGTGCATCTTAATCTGTCTATTCTCGGGCATCAAGGAACAGCTGTCCTCGATTTTGGTTGACTAGCACCTTTTACTTTTGCGACTGGAGGGCAGTCGGTATTTTTGTTTTTTGTAACTATCGATGAGAGGGAGTTCTTCCCTCTTTTGTGACAGACTCGGCAATTTTTCTTTCTTGATAGGAAGGCTGTTACTAATTATCTATGCTTTTTGTCGATCTGCTGCTAATTTTTTGCAAGAGAGTATAGAACCTCGTTCACATACTCATGCATATTGGCATTGCCTACGTGCTGGTATAAATACTTTAAGCAGGAGCGACGTCGAGTAGCTCAGCCTCGCGCTTAAGTCTGCTGATGTGTTATCTGGCTTCTTGAATATTGCTAAAGAGATCGTTTCCTTTCATATTAACGGAGCACACAATAAAATAATAACTTGAAAATTGTTCTTTCGCCACTGAAATGAATTGTTAATTGAATTGACTGAAATTATGTGATGATATATGGACTCTTAAAGGCAATAGTGCTTAAATGCTAATCAGTAGTAATATTAAAAAAGTGAAGAGATTGATACAAATTAATAAAGAGTTTTTTTAAAAATATGAATTTAAGAATGAAAATTGTGCAAAATATCGAACCCTTCCAAAAACATGAACTTTTTTTATTACTTCTGAGTTGTACATAGTCGAAAAAATTATAATCTTAATCGAATACAATTATAAATATGCTCCAAATTCAAATGAAGGTTATCTAATTTGTTAACATTTCGTTGCTATTAATATCAGTCATGTTTACTTATAATTAGGTTGAGTCAATCTAAAGGCGAAACATCAATATTATTAATACTGAATGAAGTCAAATTACATCGGATTCATCCAAAATATGGTCATAGTCATAATGAGCGCCTCGAATAAGCGAATAATAATAGGCATTTTGATTATATTTAAAATAATTCGCAGGATAACGATGTGATTTACTATTTACTTTTTAAACTGTTATATTCCAAAGTAATTTGAAAGTTATAGTAATTAAGAGAAGAAGCTATTTATGAGCTTTATAGACCAAGATTTCATCTTATAGGAATAAAACCCTCAGTAATAGGACCACTTCGAGTCAGAGTACAATGCACTCTCTCGGAATCTCGCATTTGCTCATACTTTAGACTATCTTGTTTTGGTCAAGAATAAAATTCAAGTCAATAAAAAAAAAGGAGAGAAAGGATTGAAGGATTAGCAACTCAAATCTATTCGGCCCATCGATAGTTCCGTTTTTCTCGGCCAACAAATAGCTGACAATTTTTTAGATATAAAAAAATAGAAAGGGGGAAATTAGCCCTTCGACTGGAGTGATATGTTCAAACTGGTAATGAGGACATTTAAGAGAGAGCTGATTTCGGCGATAGTGATGTATTGTGTATCTGCTATTCTTCGTTTGGGATTTTCAGTATTAATCCTGTATCTGCTAAACGCTGTTGCTGATGGAGATTTAAAAATGGCCTACATCTACTGTGCAATCTTAATCATCCTTTGGTACTTTATTCAATCAACAAAGCACTTGGCATCATTGTAATCCCAGCTTATGGCTACGAGGGTGAAAGCAGCTCTGATAATTCTTTTATATGGTAAAATATCCAAACTAACATCATATATCATTAAATCCTCAGAATTCGGAAAAATTACGAACTTATTGGCAAGCGATTTAGGAGTATTTGAAATTAAATTCAGCATCTTTCTCAATGGACTTAACTTTCCAATTACTATGATTGGAGTTACAATAATCCTGGTACTGAGAATAGGTTGGCCTGGAGTCATAGGAATCCTTATAGTCCTACTTGTTGTCCCCATCGCCTCAGCTATCTCAAAAAATAATAGTTCACTGATAAAATAGATCAATGTTTACAAGGACAAAAGGATACAGACAACGACCCAAGTTATCGAAGGAATCAAATACATCAAAATGTACAGCTGGGAAATTGCCTTTCGAAGGATTATACAAAGCCTAAGGGAAAAGGAAATTTTTAATTACTAAAGATTAGCCATTGGCCGATGTTTACTCAGAGCTATGGGGAATTCAATCGGGTATTGGGGTGCGCTTGTCATGTTTGTAATTGCCCACTACGCTCAGACTGACTTATCTCTCGTAAAAATCTTCTCAATATTATAAATAATAGCAAATTTCAAATCTTCGATCTTTATGCTTATGGGATGTCTTGAATTTTTCTTTGAGATAAAAGTCGTTTTTGGTCGTTTTGCGAGTATTTTTAACATCTAAAACACCTGCATGATTTAAATAGATCCTAACACTAAAGAACCAATTCTCAAACCAGAAAATAAAAAAATTGGATTAAGTTCATAACAAAAATAATCTTAAAAATAGCCTGGCATTGAGCTATTAAATAGCATAGAAAACTTATACTACGAAAAATAAAATAAAAGAGGTAAAGTTCCTAAACATAGCCATCAATTGTTAATCAAAGAATAACTATAATATGGAACAAAATAAAGATCAGTGAGCAAAGGGTAGATTGTCTTTTAGCATTTTAACGGATACTGGAAAAAAGATCTGACCACTCCGTCCTTAAAGAATATAAACCTTAAGTTCAGCAAGGCAAAGTTTTATGGCATCACAGGCAAGGTCGGATCAGGTAAAAGTGGATTACTTGGCGCCATTCTCCAGGAAATACCCTATTACTCAGGAGTTGTCAAAGTTAACGGTTCAGTAGCCTACGTAGAGCAGGAGCCCATCATATTCTCAATGACTATTCGCTAGAACATCCTCTTTGGCAAGCTATTCAATAAAGAGTTATACGACAGTGTCATCTATGCCTCCTGCCTTAAACCTGACTTGGAGACTTTTGAAGAAGGTGATCAAATCATGATTGGAGAGAAAGGAATCACTTTGTCTGGTGGTCAGAAGGCGAGACTAGCCTTGGCTCGAGCCCTGTATGCATAATCAGACATCTATCTATTGGATGATCCCATTTCAGCTGTTGACTCTAAGGTAGCAAGACTGATAAACTAAAGATGTCTGAAGCCATTGAGCAAAACTAAAACTGTTATCTTAGTGACACATCAAATCAGCTATCTCTATGACTGTGATGAGGTGATCATCTTGGAAGATGGGGCAGTCAAGACCAAAGGATCTCCATTGGAATTAAAGAAGGAGCTGTAATAAATCAGTAAAAATTTACATAAAAATGAGGAAAATGAAGCTGATGGGCAAATAGAAGCCCAGTCCTTGCAAGAAGAACAAGAACAGTAAATTATAGAGGAAATCAAAAGTTTTAAATAGGAATAAATACCCTGCTAAGAGTCAGCAAAGATAAGAGCTCCTTTTAAGGAATAGAGTGCAACTGTCACTTGGAGTACTTACACACGATATTTTCTATACAGCAGATCAAACTATTGGCTGATGCCCATCACTATACTGTTGTTTCTGGTCACTGAAGGCATCCTAACTGCCTTCTTTCGTATCCTTGCAATGTATATCTCACTGGAAGAAGGACTCCCAAATCCCTTTGATTTAAACTTTGGTCTTTACTGGGGTATTCTGGCATTATTAGCCGCACTCTTCTTTATTATTTCCACAATAAAATACTACCTTTTGTATATTTCAATCCTTAAAACAAATTAAAAAATTCACTAAAACATGATCAATGGCATTGTTCGCAGTCCATGTGACTTTTTTGATTCAACTCCTTCAGGAACGCTGATCAACAAGTTTTCGAATGATTTGAGTATTTTAGACAACACACTTGCTTTTGCTATGTGTGAAGTGCTGTAAGGTCCAGCCTCAACTTTAGTTTCTTTGGGAAATATTTGTCAAATTGATCTGTACTTCATTCCTCCAGTCGTGGTAATATTAGTAATCGCTATTTTGTTCTTTATATATTCTAAAGAGACAATGATCGAATGCAAACAAAGGGATTTAAAGAACAAAAGTCCTCTCTTTAGTTTCTTTAACGAAACCATTGGTGGGCTAGTGCAGATTAGGACATATGGTCGTCGGAAAAATTTAATCAGCCAGTTTACTAAGTTGATCAATAAGTCAACAAAAGCAGCCTTTTCCTATGATATTGTTTCTCGAGCATTCGCCTTTTATGTGACTGTAATAGGGATAATACTAATGGCCATTGGCATGGAAGTAGGCATACAACAATCTACGCCCTTAAACTATGGACTTTATGGAATGACAGTTGTATTCTTAATTGGATTTACCGAACTCTTAAACTGGAATTTACGGCAAATGAATTCGGTGGAGAGTTTGATGCTTAGTAGCGAAAGAGCATTCCAAATTATAAACTTAAAATCAGAGAAACCTTTGAGAACAGAGTACGATACTAAAATTGGACTGAGTTAGGAAGTATAATCCGCGAATAAAGACTAAAATTTACACATGGAATGGCCGCAACACCCTTCCGTCTAATTTTCTAATCTGTCAGCAAGGTACAAGGAAGACCTGCCTTTGATCATCAAAAATATAGACTTTGCCGCCCTCCCTTACCAAAAGGTTGGCATTGTGGGGAGGACTGGAGCCGGAAAGTCTTCAATCATCCAGGCACTCTTCAGGATCATAGAACCAGCAGCAGGCTCGTCCTACAAAATTGGAGGGTACAATGCCTTAGAAATGGGTCTGCACTCTCTGAGACAGCATATTTCGGTGATCATGCAAACGCCCTTTCTCTTCAAAGGCTCAGTCAAGCAGAACATTGACCCCTTTAACTCTTTTGAAGAACAACAAATTTGGAGTGCATTGGAGGAGTCAGGACTGAAGTAACACGTCGAATCAGTAAGTCTTTCTTTATTCAGTTGCCATAAAAACTCGAAACCGATATTTCAAACACTTCCGAGTCATTTTCTGTGGGACAGAAGCAACTTCTGTGTCTTGCCAGAGCGCTGCTAAGACGCAACAAAATTTTGATTCTTGATGAGGCAACATCCAATGTCGATATGAGGACAGACGATTTTATCCAAAAAGTATTAAAAGAGCGCTTTGCCAATACAACAGTCATCACAATTGCGCACCGACTCAACACTATTGCCGACTACGATCAGATCTTCGTTATGGAGAGAGGAAAGGTTATCGAATGCGGTTCTCCCTACGAGCTCATCCAGCGTGAAGGTACCTTCTATGAAATGGTGCAAAACACAGGCAACAACGCCAGTCTAATCGTTGAAAAGGCAAAAAGCAGTTTCGAAGAAAAAAGGCAGCTAAATAAATGTTGATTGCTATTGTTATTGTTATAAGCTTGAAATTAATCGAATGAAGATAAAATGGCTTTGTGATGTATTTAAAGTATATAAATAAATAAAGCTGAGTAAATAGGCTGCTCCAATGGTGAAGTGGCAATAGATTTGATCTTTAAATGACTGTTCGTTATTATATCAAGATATAATATCGCTATAATTAAAATTTGTGATGTAAAACAATAAAAATATACTTTTTATAATTTATACCCGTATCTAAACTAATAATTATTTCAGTCAAAACTGATGCTGATATTCGAATCACTTTATGAAGGCACCCTTTTCATTATTCTCTTGCTCTTTACATATCTTCTGAATAAACCTGCTATAGTAAGCGAAATTCCACATCCAATAATTACCAAACTGATTCTTAGTCCATCTGAGTTAGAAGGTTCACCTAGTTCTATCTTTTAGCATTTATAGGTATCATTCAGCGACCAGCCATCATTACATAATTTACACTCTGTATCATTTGAGCAGAATTTGCAATTATTATCGCAGTAACTTTAGCAGTGACCTTTAGAATTTACATAATAATTTTATTTACAAGTTAAACATGCATCACCACTCAAGCATTAATTACAATTAATAAAAGCATCAGAACATGCTTGACATTTGTAGGAAATATTCAAGAAATAGGAAATATTTGTGCATTTTAAACACTTTTAACGGCTTCGGCAATCTTAACAGTATGGAATTGTCTTTGAGCATTTTTCACATTTGAATAACTAATTTATGAAATACATTTGATTTTCACATTTTACGCACTTAGATTAGCTTTAGCATTCTTTACAATATATAATAGATATTTAACAGAGTGTACAGGAAGAAATCATCTAATTAATAAAATATTCTGATGATATGCATTAAATGCATAAATACGACCGTGAGCACCGTTTGCAACCTACATCAAAAAGAGAACATAGATGACAATATTGTCCTTATAAAAAATAACCATCATCTACGCATTCTTTGCAAACATAAATATTCTCTGCAATTGTATATTGGCATATCTGACATCCTTCATTGTGGACATTGCATGGTTTGCATATAGATGATATTTTTGATTAGACATAAGGATAATGTGTTTTGTTTCTACAAGATGTACAATAATTGAAAGTGGAACACTCAAGGCACAGAGGATCAAAAGAAGAGCATAATTCGCATATTCCATCTTTAGACATATATCTATCTATCCAGCATTTTGTACAATTTAGAGTTGAATTGCACTCGTAACAATAAGGATTAATTTATTGGCAGAATACACATTTTCCAGATTGAAGATAAAAGGCTGGAATACACTGTACGCATGAACTAGAGTTGCATGACAGACAAGAATGAAATTTTTTGCTGCATCGGATGCAAGTATTATTAAATAACTGAAAAGAAATCCTACAAACATTACATGCTAAACTACTGCTGCATTCATCACAATATGAAATTGCCATCCAACATAATTGACAAGAATTTTGGTAATCTAAATAAAATCCCTTCTCACAGGACCGGCATTCAAACAGCTGGGCTTAGAATGAACATTTTGTGCATCCACTTTGAGTGAAGTTGCAAAATTTGCATAAACTGTCATTTTTGTAAGTATTTTACATGCATTTCTGACAGGATAGAAACGAACAAGTGATACAGAGATCAAACTTTGCCTAACAGCTATAACAATGCTGTTTTGATTCTTACAAATAAAATCCATCTGAACATTTTTGGCATTTAATTTAAGTTAGGCAATCCAAACATCCTTTCTGAATCTCTGTACATGAAAGACACTTGCCATGAGTAGAAAAGTATTGCTGATCGCATTTTGTACAATTGTCTAATGATCCCAAGCAATTTAAACAGTTTTTTCCTTTGCAAGAAGTACACTGTCCCTCATTAGGGTAATACTCTTCCGACGAGCACTTAGTGCACATACCATTAGCATTGCATTCTTAGCAATAAGCTAAATTGGAGCATTTTAAACATTGATTTATGCTTTTATCGAAATAATAGTTTAGAATACACTCATTGCAAGTATTACCATTTAAACAGATCAAGCAGTCCTTTAAGCAAGCCTTGCATATTTTCTAATTTTATTGCACCTGAAAGATGTAGTATTTACTAACGCATTTTTAGCAATTAAAACTATCAGTGCATTGCAGGCATTTTTTTGAGCATGACTTGCATAAAGTATGATCCAAGTAATATTCCTCGAAGCAAGTTAAGCAAATTGTAGTATTTTGACATGCTTTGCAGCCTTTTATATTGCAATTGTTGCAAGCTCCTTTGTCTAAGAAATATTAATTTTGACAGTCGAGGCAAGTCTTACTATTCCTGCAACTAAGACACCCTTGCAAAACTGAGTGACAAAATTAACATTAGCTTAAAGATATTTTGTATGAATTGTTATTACATTGCAAGCATTTTATTTATTTAGCATTTTGCTAACATACTTCACAGTTTTATATGAGTTCACTGCACATTTAACAATGATTCCCTTTCAGCCAATAATCTCTTTAGCATAAGCAATTGTTTAATACGGGGAATTGCTAAAAATGGTTAACTGCATCACACAGCAAACAAACAGAAGAGTTAAAGCATATTTTGCAGCCAATTGTTGTGCAGGCTTTAGTTAAATAAACAGTTTATTAAATTGTAATAATCTGCTGAGCCTATCCTAGATAATTAAGCAAGCCCCAACCGACTACTTAAAGAATGATGATGAAGTATTTGATTTTTTTCATGAAGAATTAACTTATATATTCATAATTAATTAAGAATCAATTATTTAATTCAACTCACTCTTGATAGTAAAAAACTAATTTTGTATCATTGAGAGTAATTTACATTTTTATTTTAAAATTATCAAACTTTTATAATGACAACCTTCATCATTTTTATATTGATCGTTGTTCTGTCACATTCGAGATATTTCATCCAAATTACAGCAATAGAGATTAAACTT
>Ga0302185_10001883_pt1 | contig 14196 bp, 8 predicted proteins | sample II_Bog_E1_1_FD_200231 | JGI IMG/M metagenome (GOLD analysis project Ga0302185, IMG submission 200231) | Peat permafrost microbial communities from Stordalen Mire near Abisko, Sweden - II_Bog_E1_2 | ecosystem: Environmental > Terrestrial > Soil > Wetlands > Peat | place: Sweden: Abisko, Stordalen... | reverse complement strand
CGCTGCAGTTTTCGCTGGCGCTTGGCCCGCTCATCTATTTTTATGTGCTTAAAATAACCAGGCCGGAATATAAATTCCGTTGGAAGGATCTGCGGCATTTTAGTCCCCTGCTGCTGGAATTGAGCGCCCAGGCCTGGGAAGTTAGGGATAGTATGACAACCGGTGCGGCTACTTATGAAACGCCAGCCTTTCTGCAACTGAACCCGGTATTGCAACTGCTGGCGTTTATTTCAGTCATAGCTTACCTTTACCTGGCCCACCGGCTGATCGAACGCTTTTACCGTCGGTTAAAATTTAATTGGGGCGACCGGTACCGCTACGAACTGCGGTGGCTGCATCGCTTACTCATTAGTTTCGGCTTGTTATGGCTATTGTGGATACCTTTTACCGTTGTTAATTATTTTTATTTCCATAGCCAGTTAAGCGTACAAGCTTATTATCCTTTATACCTCCTTTTAGCGGTTGCGGCCATTTGGATGGCAGCCACCGCTTTTTTAAGGCCGGAGGCCGGCGCGCTGGTGGCCCAGGCGCCATCTTTAAAACCACCACTTCCTGCGGAAATGAAGCAAATGGGTGCGTGGCTAAAAAAAGCTGTGCAAACCGGCCGGTATTACCAGGAGCCTGAACTCAGTTTGACCTTACTTGCTGAAAAGCTTGGGCTGACTACACATGAATTATCCCGGATAATCAATACGGTACTTAAAAAAAGCTTTAATGATTTCATTAATGAATATCGCGTAGGGGAGGTGGTGCAGAAGATGCAGGACCCTGCTTATGACCATATCACCCTGCTGGGTATTGCCTATGAATCCGGGTTCAATTCCCAAAGCACCTTTAACCGCATTTTCAAGCAAATGACCGGGAAAAGCCCGCTGGAATATAAAAATGAACTAAAAAAAGAGCAGCCATCTTATAATTTGAGAAGTTTTCCCCGAATTTCGCCGGTTACTTTGCATCGTGAAACGTCACCCAAGTGGTCTCATGACAAATTAAACCGCAATTATATGTTTAAAAATTATTTAAAAATCGCATGGCGCAACATTGTTAAGAATAAAGCGCATTCGCTGATCAATATTTCAGGATTGGCGGTAGGTATCGCTTGCAGCCTGCTTATTTTGCTATGGGTTCAAAATGAACTGGACATGGACGCCTGGCATAAAAACGGCCCGCGGATATACGATGTTTATGAGCGAACCCACGTCGATCACAAAGATGACGCATCTTATGGCACGCCGGCGCTTATTGCCGGCGAAGTGAAGAAGATTATCCCCGATGTGCAGTGTGCGACGCAGATGGCCTGGACAGAGCCACACAATTTCAGGGTGGGGCAGAAGGCGCTGAAGCTTAACGGCAGTTTTGCCAGCGCCGATTATTTTAAAATGTTCGATACGAAACTTTTACAGGGGAATGCGCAAAATGCATTAAATACACTGTCCGGCGTTGCTATTTCGCATAAAATGGCCAACCAGCTTTTTGGAAGCCCCGAAGCGGCGATGGGCCAAAATATTTTGTTGGAAAATACGATAAACCTTACCGTATCGGCTGTATTTGAGGACCTGCCCGATCTTACTTCAACCCGGTTTGACTACCTGCTTAACTGGCAAAAGTTTTTGGATGAGAATGGCTGGGCAAAGGACTGGGAAAATGCAGGCCCGCTGACTTTTATTATGCTGCGGCCCGGCGCCGACCCTGAGCTGGTGGGTAAAAAGATCGCTCATTTCCTGGTTACCTATACCCAGCCGCAACACAGGGCCTTAGCACCGGAACTGGCTTTGCAGCCGTATAATGACTTATACCTGCATGGTAATTTTATAGATGGTAAAATAGATGGCGGCCGCATCGAATATGTGCGCCTGTTCAGCATCGTAGCGCTGTTTATCGTACTGATCGCCTGCATCAATTTCATGAACCTGAGCACCGCGCGGTCGGTTAAGCGGGCGCGCGAAATTGGCGTGCGTAAAGTCGTGGGTGCTGAAAGGTCGGTTTTAATAAAGCAATTTATGGGCGAATCGATGCTGGTTACGCTGATAGCGATGGGCATTGCCATTTTGCTGCTGATAGTTTTGCTGCCCGCCTTTAACCAGGTAACCCAAAAGCAGATCGAACTTCCGTTTAACCGTCCCATATTCTGGATGGGGCTGGCTATCATCGCCTTAGTTACCGGTTTGGTTTCGGGCAGCTACCCGGCCTTATTCCTTTCGTCATTTAACCCGGTAAAGGTGTTAAAAGGTACGCTCAAACTCGGTTCGGGCGTCACACTATTCCGCAAGGGCCTCGTGGTATTTCAATTCGTGTTGTCGATATTCCTGATCATCGGAACGATCATCATTTCCAAACAGATAAATTATATCCAAACCAAAAATTTGGGATATGACCGCGAAAACCTGGTTTATGTGCCGATAGACGGCGACCTGCTTTCAAAATATGAAGTTTTTAAGCAGGAGGTGATGTCGCTTCCGGGCATACAATCGGTAAGCCGTACCAGTTTCGACCCTACCAATATCGAGAATGGCACCCGCGGCGTTGAATGGACAGGCAAGGACCCTAATAACCACGTCATGTTTACGAATGTTTCGGTTGGGTACGATTTTGTGCGGGCGATGAAGCTGACGCTGGTTGCAGGCAGGGACTATTCAAAAGACTTTTCGACTGATTCCACGGGGTATTTAATTAACGAAGCTGCACTTGCCGTAACAGGCTATAAAAACCCGATCGGTCAGCCGCTAACCTTCTGGGGTCACAAAGGGACGATCATCGGCGTACTAAAAGACTTTCATTTTAACTCCCTTCACGAAGATATAAAACCGCTTGTTATCCACTTTGGCGAACAGGAAGCGTATGGCAGCGCGGTGATCCGTACCCAGCCCGGTCAAACCAAACAGGCGCTGGCCAGCCTTCAAAAGGTTTACAGGGAGCTGAACCCCAACTTTGCATTTGAGTATACCTTCTCCGATGCCGAATACCAGGCGCTTTACCAGAATGAGCAGGTGGTGGGCAAGCTATCCGACGGCTTTGCCTTCCTGGCCATATTTATTTCGTGCCTGGGTTTGCTTGGCCTGGCTATGTTTACAGCCGAACAGCGGTTTAAAGAGATCGGCATCCGCAAGGTACTCGGCGCCAGCGTTGCATCGCTGTTTGCTTCCTTATCCAAAGAATTTATTGTGCTGGTGATCATTGCGCTCCTGATCGCAGCACCCCTGTCTTATTTTGCAATGGTCAAGTGGCTGGAGAACTATCAATATCAAACAGCTATCTCCTGGTGGGTATTTGCGTTGTCGGCGTTAATAGCCATCGCTATCACCTTACTAACGGTAAGCTTTCAAACGCTTAAAGCCGCGCTGGTGAACCCGGTGACGAGCCTGCGGTCGGAATAGTCATTGGTCATTAGTCACTGGTCATTAGTTTATAAGGATAGCCGTTTCCCACCAATGACTAGTGACCAATGACCAAATTGTGGCGCGTTCCGGGGTGAGATACGGGACGCATTTTTTTATACGACCGAAACCGTACACCCTGAACGTCCGCTTTTATTACAGCCGGCCGTGCAACTTTAAATGTAATTTGTTGTCTTTTAATAGGTTATTGTTTTGGAACAAGGATTGATTTATTTGCATTGATTGAATACACATTACTTCCATATCAGCCTGTACGACGTCGCGTTCTTCGGGGCCATATTTGTCGGGTCAGCTTTCGCTGCGCTGCTGCAATCGTCAAAAAGCATAAACCAAATCCCAAACCGTTTTTTGGGACTTGCGCTGGCAGTGATAGTTGCATGGCTGCTGCGGATGTTAGGCGCCGATATCCACCTTGAAATTTATCTGCCTTACTGGAGCCAGCTGCCGTTACGATTTTCGCTGGCGCTGGGCCCGCTCGTTTATTTTTATGTGCTGAAAATAACCCGGCCGGAGTATAGATTGGGATGGAAGGGCCTGCTGCATTTTAGCCCGGTTTTGGTGGAGGTGGCCTGCACCGTATTGGGGATTAACCAAAGCGTATTGCAGCCATTGGCGTTTATATCTGTTGCCGGGTACCTGTACTTGTCCCACAGACAAATAGAGCACTTTTACCAGGGATTGAAATTTAACGAAGACGGCGACCGGTACCGCCGCGAATTGCGCTGGCTGCATCGCTTGCTGGGAATTTTCGGCCTGTTGTGGCTTTTGTGGATACCCTTTACCGCAGTGGATTATTTTGGGTACCATTATCAGCTGGGTGTGCAGGTTTATTATCCGCTTTACATTGTTTTGTCGGTCGCTATTATATGGATCGGCGTGGCCGCGTTTTTAAGGCCTGGTTTTGGCGCGCATGCCGGTATCCATCCGGTTGTAAAAGCATCAATGTCGGCAGAGCTGCGCAAAAAAGGCGCCTGGCTAAAAAAAGCGATGGAAGCCGGCTTGTTTTACCGCGATGCAGACCTGTGCTTAAGCTCCCTGGCCGAAAAACTCGGCATAAACCCGCATGAACTATCCCGTATCATCAATATCGCCCTTAAAAAGAATTTTAATGATTTTGTAAATGAGTACCGCGTTAGCGACGTGGTGAACAAAATGCAGGATGCGGCATTTGATCATATTACCCTGCTGGGCATCGCTTTTGAATGCGGCTTCAATTCCAAAACCACATTTAACCGCACCTTTAAACAAATGACCGGAAAAAAACCGGCTGAATATAAAATTGAACTGAAAAAAGAGCGACCAACTTATAACTTGGAACGACCGGTGCGCACTAGTCCGGTTTTTTTGCATCATGATACACCACCAAAATGGGATCATGACAAATTAAACCGCCACTATATGTTTAAAAATTATTTGAAGTTCGCCTGGCGCAACATCGTGCACAACAAGGTGTACAGCGCGCTTAACATTGCCGGCCTGGCTACCGGGATGGCCGTTGCATTGCTTATCGGTTTATGGGTATACAGCCAATATTCCTATGACACTTTCCTGCCTGGCTATGACCAATTATACCAGGTAAAGCTCAACTTCTTTCATAGCGGCGAGGTAACCTCCCAGGCCGGGTCGGCGATGCCGTTGATCGATGAATTAAAAAAGTACCCTGAAGTAAAATATGCTTCGGAAAGGGGTTGGACCGGCTCGCATAGCCTGGTTGTCGGTGATAAAAAACTTCGCGCCAGCGGATTCGCGGCAGGTACAGATTTTTTGCGGATGTTCCCTTACCCCCTGGTGAAAGGCAATGTCAACTCAGTTTTTGCCGATCCTAATTCGATTATTTTAACGGAATTCGTGGCAAAGGCTTTGTTTGGTAACCAGGACCCGAAAAACAAGGTTATCCGCATCGACAACCAGTATAATGTCAAGGTTACCGGCCTGATGAAAGATGCGCCGCTAAATTCAACTTTGCAGTTCCAATTTCTTTTGCCGTACAGTTTTATCGAGGCCACCGACCCGGGTGCAAAAAAGGAACGCACCAATTGGCAGGGTTATTCGACCCCTGAATACGTAGAACTACAGCCCGGTGCCGATGCTGAAGCTTTTCAAAGCAAAATAAAAGACATAGTAGGAAATCATGCCCAGGACAAAACCACAAAGATCGGGGTGTTTTTACAGCCTGCAAAAAACTGGCACTTGCTTACCCAGTTTAAAGATGGCAAGCCGGTGGACGGCCTCATCACCTATGTGCGCATGTTTGGCATCATCGGCATATTGGTGCTGGTGATCGCCTGCATTAACTTCGTGAACCTGTCTACCGCACGTGCCGAAAAGCGCGCACGCGAAGTGGGGGTGCGCAAATCGATCGGTTCACTGCGCAGCGACCTGATCTTCCAGTTTTTGAGCGAATCCTTGCTGGTCACGCTGATCGCTTTTGCCGTATCGATACTGCTCGTCCAGTTGGTATTGCCCGCATTTAACACCCTTTCCTTCGGCGACATAGGGATACCTTATGCCAGCGGTACATTTTGGTGTGTTATGGCGGCTTATGTGCTCTTTACCGGCTTATTGGCGGGTAGCCGGCCGGCTTTTTACCTTTCCTCTTTCAAACCAGTAAAAGTGTTAAAAGGAACTGTGCAATTGGGAAAGCGGGCCTCGCTGCCGCGTAAAATAATGGTAGCGGTACAATTCACCTGTTCCATTGCGCTCATCATCAGCACATTGATCATTTACCAGCAGCTTCAGTATGCCAGGGACAGGCCTAAAGGCTACGACGTAAATCACCTGGTGTATGTGAATGACTCTCCCGACCTCGAAAAAAACTATATGGCGTTTAAACAGGACCTTTTGGAGAGTGGCCAGGTGGAAAGCGTCGCCAAAGGCGGCAGCGCCATGCTGTTTTTCCCGGCTTCGTTCGGCATATTAGATTTTCCGGGCAAGAAAACCGGCGAATCGCTGGAGATGGCCACCACAGCTGTTTCGCCCGATTTTTTTAAAACAGTGGGGATGACCTTTACGGCAGGCCACGATTTCGTCGGTGGCGCCGTGCCCGACACCTTGCACATTATCATCAACGAAGCTGCCGCGCAACGGCTGCGGTTAAAGGATCCGGTGAATAAAATAATCACCATTGAGTACACCAAAAATCCATTGCGCATTATAGGCGTGGTGAAGAATGCTATTGTCGGGTCGCCTTTTTATTCGGCTACACCCGCGCTTTACGTGTATAACCCTGGTTGGGGCGGGGCCATAATGTTCCGCATAAGCAGGAATGCCGGCACACAGGCGGCCTTAAAAAAGATTGGGGCCATATTCGATAAATACAATCCAACCTTTCCGTTCGAATATAGTTTTGCCGACCAGGCTTATGATCAGCAGTATCAACTGGAGTCGCTGGTGGGTACGCTTGCCAGCATTTTTGCAGGTTTGGCTATATTTATCTCGTGCCTCGGTTTGTTCGGTCTTTCAGCCTATGTAGCCGAGCAGCGGAAAAAAGAAATTGGTATCCGCAAAGTACTGGGCGCATCGGTTCCGCAAGTTTGGAAGCTGCTGTCGGCTGATTTTATTTCGCTGGTAGGGATCAGTTGCATTATCGCGGCGCCCATCGCTTTTTACTTTTTGCATGGATGGCTGCAAAAATATGATTACCGGATAAGCATTGGCCCATGGGCATTTTTAATAGCTGCAGCGCTGACATTAATTATAACAGTAATTACCATCAGCTGGCAGGCTATTAGCAGTGCACTGGCCAACCCGGTGAAAAGCTTAAGGACGGAATGATTTTCTTTTTTGGGATTTAGTTGAAACAAACGAGGTGCGTTCCGGGGTGAGACACGGAACGCATTTTTTATATAAGGCCTTCCCACCGGGATCAAAATCACTGACAAGATTTTGACACTGACAAAATCTTGTCAGTACTTAAATTATTAATAATCAGTTCTGTAGCGCTTTGTAGCGGGGTGTAGCACGTGTAGCGCTACACTACATCTGCAAATGTTTAAAAACGCCATTCGCGATATCAATCGACCGACACCTTAAAACTTATACCCAAATCGTATAAAAAAGTTTTCGCCGGCCTCAACTGTACCAAAAAACCTGCTGAAAGTAATAAAATAGCTGGCTTTCGGATAGATGGCCCGGAAGAATTTGGCTTCGCCGGTTTGGTCTGTGTAATAGGTGCTTTCCAGGTCGTCATGGCCCAGGGTAGTCCCCAGGTAAACCCTTATGCCGTGCTGGAAACCGGGGTTATTTACATTATGAAACAGTATTTCGGAAGTTAAGCCAATGGAGAAAAGGTCTGTCCTGGGGTCAACGTAGTAGCCTGGCTGTGACTGTACCGATTGCCGGAAGTTGGCATAATCGCCAAATTCATGGCTGTAGGCCATCTCCACCCCGATGAACCGAAAGTCTGTACGCCCTGAATTGACGAAGAAGTTGGCCGAGGCCCTGCCGCCAACGGCGCCAAAAAATTTATCAGTAAAATAGTTGGGCTGCCCTTTTTGGATGGCGCCGTTTTCGTAATCGCCAAAAACCCCGAAGGCGCCATAGGCCAGGTTAAAATTATTGAACGCATGCCCGCGGCTTAAATTGGCCTGCCCGCTTACCAGCAGGTCCTCGAAGTTTGAATTGACGTAAGTGTTTATACCGCCGGATGCATAAGTCATGGACTTTACCGAATCAAACGACGCCGGTTTGGGTTGGTAGGCAATATCCTGGTGATATAGCGCCGGCGTGTAAACTTTTGAGCAGGAAGCAAACAATATTGCCGCCGCAAATAAGGCTATATGTCGTTTCAGGTCCATATATTGGGTGATTTTCGGTAATATACGCGGCTTTCCGGAAATTTGTAACAAAAGCGACAATAATTTATCCTGTATGAAAAAAGCGATAGTAGTAGGGGCGACCAGTGGTATCGGTAAGGAACTGGCCATCATCCTTGCCGAAAATGATTATAAAGTTGGTATCACCGGTCGTCGCGACCAGCTTTTGCTGAACCTGCAGGCGACGAAACCGGAGTCTTTCGTGGTTTCCTGTTTTGATTTAACCGACATTGAAAGTGTGCATGGCTATTTACAAAAGCTCGCAGGAGAGCTGGGTGGACTGGACTTATTGGTATTGAGCTCTGGCACGGGAAAGATCAACCCCGAATTGGAGACGGACATTGAGCAGCAAACGAACGCTGTGAACGTAGCAGGCTTTACCTCGGTTGCTAACTGGGCCTTTAACTATTTTGACGAGCAGGGTTACGGACACTTCGCCGCGATTACTTCTGTAGCAGCCATCCGTGGCAACCGGCATGCGCCTGCTTATAATGCCTCAAAAGCTTACCAGGTAAATTATTTGGAAGGTTTGAGGCAAAGGGCATTTCATTTAAAGAAGCCCATCCATATAGTGGATATACGTCCCGGATTTGTAGATACTGCCATGGCGGAAGGCAATGTGTTCTGGATGGCGCCGGTTGACAAGGCTGCAAGGCAGATTTTCAGGGCCATTGAAAAAAAGAGGAGTGTTGTTTATGTGACTAAACGGTGGAGGTCGGTTGCGTTTTTATTAAGGCTGATACCCGGATTTTTATTTAAACGCTTGTAAAAGCCAATATTTTTTTTCAACTTTAAAGTTCAACCCAAAACATAATCCAATGAGCGCTAAAGTTTTATTAAGAATTTCGGCTATTTTGGTGGTGATTCATGCTGCTGTGCATGTGTACACCCACTGGCAATGGAAGGATGCCACCGATGCAGCATCGCTGGCCATTGTTAACCAGCTACCTACAGCGAAACTCTCTTTTTTGGGACAAACCCACACTTTGGCCGATTACTTTAACGGTTATGCCTATATCGTCGCGCTATTTTTGCTGCTCGTGGCGGCGCTGCTGTGGGCGCTCGGCGATATTGGCGAAAAATTTCCGGCTCCGGGCCTAAAGATACTTATCCCCCTGGTGCTTTTCCTGATCGTGCTGTTTTTTTATACCATTGTTTTCTTTATCCCCGGCGAGGCCGGCTTCAGCGGTATTGCTATCCTGTTATGCACCCGCGCAATTGTTATTTTACATGGCGGGCATATTGATTTTCATTTAGGGAGAGCGAAGGAATAACAGCGTTTTGGTGTGAACGCGTATGCCCATAGGCTACTATCGGGATCAATTTATTGTTCCATATACCCGCAATTTGACGGCGTTTTGAGTTCGTTAAACGTTCACGATTTTGCTGAAAACGCATAGTTTGCCGATTTTGTAAAAATTAATACGCCTGTTTTTAGCTGGTAGTGCATGCGCAACGATGCCTTCGTGTGCATACCCTGAACAGTGTTTCTATAGACTTCACCAAGTATTATACCTGTAAACACTACAATTAATTATTTTTTTCCTGCCAACAATTGCTTTAATTTACGGTGACGTTTTGCTGTTTATAAACCAGTTCCCTAAATGAGTAAAGACCAGTTTGTTATCGGCGTTGATTACGGCACCGATTCGGTTCGATCAGTAATTGTTGATGCACAAAACGGTCGCGAAGTGGCTTCTTCCGTATTTATGTATCCCCGCTGGCGGCAAGGCTTGTATTGTGATCCCGGTCAAAACCAGTTCAGGCAGCACCCGCTGGATTATATAGAGGGGCTAGAGTTTACCTTAAAGGACTGTATTAGAAAGGCAGGCGGAACTTCGATTGCTCGGGGAATCAGGGCCATTTCGGTAGATACAACGGGTTCAACGCCTGTGGCTGTTAATGAACAGGGCGTGCCGTTGGCGCTGGTGCCTGGGTTTGAAAATAACCCGAATGGGATGTTTGTTTTGTGGAAGGACCATACTTCTGTAAAAGAAGCTGCCGGGATAAACCAGCATGCTAAAAAATTCGATATTAATTATTTGCAATATGTAGGCGGCATTTATTCGTCAGAATGGTTTTGGGCCAAGCTGCTGCATATTTTAAGGGTAGATGATGAGATAGCGCAAGCTTGCTACTCCTGGGTAGAGCATTGCGATTGGATACCGTTCATGCTGACCGGCGGGCAGCACGTAAAAGACATGAAGCGCGGACGCTGCGCCGCCGGACACAAAGCTTTATGGGCGGCTGAATACGGTGGATTGCCGCCGGATGAGTTTTTCACATCGATTGATCCCCTTTTAAAAGGCTTTACGGCGAGGCTATTTAGTGATACATATACATCCGACCAACCGGCCGGAAAACTAAGTGCCGAGTGGGCGCAGCGACTTGGGTTAAACACAGATACTGTTATAGGAGTCGGCGCGTTCGATGCCCATATGGGCGCGGTTGGCGGCCAGATTGAACCTTATCACCTCAGCAAAGTGATGGGCACCTCAACCTGTGACATGCTGGTTGCGCCGATGGCGGACATGCAGGGTAAATTGATAAACGGCATATGCGGGCAGGTGGATGGCTCGGTGATCCCGGGTATGCTGGGCCTTGAGGCGGGACAATCGGCCTTTGGTGATACTTATGCCTGGTTTAGAAACCTGTTATCCTGGCCTTTGAATGAATTGCTTAGTCAATCAACATTAATAGACAGCCAAACTGCAGCGGCTTTAAAAAGTGAAATCGCGGCACATATAATCCCCGAATTAAGCCGACAGGCAGCGCTGTTGCCATTAGATGAAAATGCCGAGCTGTCAGTGGACTGGCTGAACGGTCGACGTACACCCGATGCCAACCAGGAGTTGAAAAGCGCAATAGCCGGATTGAGCTTAGGCAGCGATGCACCCCGCATTTTCAGGGCGTTGGCGGAGAGCACTTGTTTTGGGGCGAAGAGCATTGTAGACAGGTTTAACAGCGAAGGGGTGCCGGTGAAAGGGTTGATCGGGATAGGAGGGGTGGCTAAAAAATCACCCTACATTATGCAAATGATGGCTGATGTTCTGCAAATGCCCATCCGCATACACCAGTTTGAACATACCTGTGCGCTTGGGGCCGCCATGTTTGCGGCAACCGCGGCTGGGATATATCCAAAGGTTGAGGACGCGATGGCGGCAATGGGCGGCGGTTTCGATGCGGAGTATCAACCCAACAAACAAAATGCGGAGCTATATGCCAAACGCTATATAAAATATGTGCAGTTGGGTAAATTTGTGGAGGAAGCTAAAAAATAATAAAAAGATATTGTCATTGCGAGCGCAGCGCGGCAATCGCGAACTATTCATTACAGGGAGACATTCCCACTGGTATAGTTCGCGATTGGTTCGTCGTTCCTCCTCGCAATGACAGCTAAAAAGGCAAAATGAGCAAATACGAACATATTCAAAAACTGGCTTACAAAGCCAATATGGAATTACCCCGGCTTAACCTGGTGATCTTCACTTTCGGTAATGTTAGCGCGGCAGACCGGGAGTCAGGTGTGTTTGCTATTAAACCCAGCGGCGTGCCTTATGATGAGTTGTCGCCGGAGAAGATGGTTATCGTTGATTTTGAAGGTGAGGTGGTAAAGGGCAAATTGCGACCCTCTTCCGACACTAAAACACATGCGGTGCTGTACAAGAAATGGCCCGAAATCGGCGGCATCTGTCACACGCACTCTACTTATGCAACTGCCTGGGCGCAATCGCAGCGTTGCATCCCGATCTATGGCACCACACACGCCGATCATAAAACGGTTGACATCCCCTGTGCCCTGCCGATGCACGACGACAAGATACAGGGCGACTACGAGTATCAAACCGGCTACCAGATCATCGATCACCTGAAAGAGCAAGGCTTAAGCTACCAGGAGGTGGAAATGATACTGGTAGGTAATCACGCCCCATTTACCTGGGGCAAAACCGCCGAAAAAGCGGTGTATAACAGCGCGGTACTGGAATACATTGCACAAATGGCTTATTTAACAGAGCAAATAAATCCGAAGGCTGCCCGGCTAAAGGAATCACTAATAAAAAAGCACTATGAGCGCAAGCACGGGCCAGATTCGTATTATGGACAATAAGGAAGGCAAAAGGTAAAAGGCGAAAGGTAAAAGGTTGCAATGGTATTCTTCAAATCAAAATTCTTACTTCCGGACTTTCGGACTTTTCCGACTCTCGGACTAAAAATCAATAATTCACCCAATCACTAATTCGCTAATTGACATGATAAATCTAAAGCAGTTCGAAGTTTGGTTTGTTACCGGGAGCCAGCATTTATATGGCGAGGAAACGTTATTAAAAGTTGCCGAACATTCGGAGCAAATTGCCCGGTCTTTTGATGCCAATGCCCAAATCCCGGTGCGGGTGGTTTTTAAGCCGACCGTGAAATCAACCGAGGAAATCTATAACGTTTGCCAGGAGGCCAATACCACTAAAAACTGCATCGGCATCATCGCCTGGATGCATACCTTTTCGCCGGCCAAGATGTGGATTGGCGGGCTGAAGATATTGCAAAAGCCTTTGATGCACCTGCACACCCAGTTTAACCGCGATATCCCCTGGGACAGCATCGACATGGATTTTATGAACCTTAACCAAAGCGCCCATGGCGATAGGGAATTCGGCTTTATTATGTCGCGGATGCGGTTGAACCGCAAGGTGGTGGTGGGCCATTGGGAGGATGGCGCGGTTTTAAGCCAGATCGGCGCATGGTGCCGGGTGGCGGCCGGTTGGCACGACTGGCAGGGCGCCCGTATTGTGCGCTTTGGCGATAACATGCGCTTTGTGGCCGTTACCGATGGCGATAAGGTGGAAGCAGAATTCAAATTCGGCTACTCGGTGAATACGCATGGCGTTGGCGACCTGGTAAAAGTGATCAACGAGATCAGCGACAACGAAGCCGATAAACTCATCGCCGAATACGAAGAGAAATACGCAGTAGTCGACTCCCTGCACAAAGGGGGCGCACACTACAGTTCGATGCAGGCGGCGGCCAGGATAGAGCTTGGCTTAGCAGCATTTTTAACCGATGGCAACTACAAGGGCTTTACTGATACCTTCGAAGACCTGGATGGCCTGTCGCAGCTACCCGGCATCGCTGCCCAGCGCCTGATGGGGCAGGGGTATGGCTTTGCTGCCGAGGGCGACTGGAAGACAGCTGCCCTGGTCCGTGCCATGAAGGTGATGGGCAGCGGACTTAGCGGCGGCAATTCTTTTATGGAGGACTATACCTACCACTTCGACCCTAAAAATCAATTGGTGCTGGGCTCGCATATGCTGGAGATATGCGAATCCATAGCCGATGGCCAGCCCAAATGCGAGATTCACCCGCTTGGCATCGGCGGCAAAGGTGACCCGGTCCGCCTGGTGTTTAATGTGGCCGGCGGGCCTGCCCTGAACGCTTCGGTGATCGATATGGGCAACCGATTCCGCTTGCTGGTTAATGAGGTAGAAGGCGTAGCGCCGCAGCATGATCTACCCAAACTACCTGTAGCCCGTGTACTTTGGAAGCCTTACCCCGACATGCAAACCGGCTGTGCAGCCTGGATATTAGCCGGCGGCGCACACCATACCGTGTACAGCCAAAACCTGTCATCGGACCAGTTGGCCGACTTTGCCGAGATGGCCGGCATCGAGTTTGTCCTCATCGGTAAAGACACCAAACTGCACCAGTTGAAGAAAGAATTGCAGTGGAGCGAGGTTTATTATAAATAGCTGATAATCAGCGTAAATATTAAGTGATGTGTGTCACTGAAACAGTGTGCGGAATGACACAGCTGACACACGTGACACACTGCCGATTGTAAATGAGGCACTTACGCAAAATAGGTGACACACTTTGACACAGCGTGACACACTGACAAAATCCTGTCAGTAACTCAAATTAGCCCGGTTATAAAGGCGTCATTAAAGTCTGCCGCGAAATGGAGGATATTTTCGAATTGCCCAAACTCTTCCGGC
>Ga0302185_10001880_pt1 | contig 14208 bp, 10 predicted proteins | sample II_Bog_E1_1_FD_200231 | JGI IMG/M metagenome (GOLD analysis project Ga0302185, IMG submission 200231) | Peat permafrost microbial communities from Stordalen Mire near Abisko, Sweden - II_Bog_E1_2 | ecosystem: Environmental > Terrestrial > Soil > Wetlands > Peat | place: Sweden: Abisko... | reverse complement strand
ATTCCAGGTACCTGTTGACTATTTAAGCAGGCTGCAAAAGTCAGCCTCCCGCTAAGATGACGGAGGAAGTTAAAAAGAGTGTTGGCATTTTAAGCAAAGGCGGAACCATATTGTATCCTACCGATACCATTTGGGGTATCGGTTGCGACGCCACCAACGAACTGGCGGTAAAAAAGATTTTTGAGATAAAAAAACGCCCCTCCTCCAAAGCTATGGTTATTTTAGTTGCTGAGGTTTCTCAATTGGAATTTTATGCTCAGGTGCCTGAAGTTGCCTGGGACATGGTGGAGTATGCCGAAAATCCCCTGACTATTGTTTATCCCGGTGCTAAAGGCATAGCCCGCGCATTAATTTCTGAAGACGGAACTATAGCCATTCGGGTGGTGAAAGATGAATTTTGTAAAATGCTTATCAACACGTTGAGAAAGCCTTTGGTATCCACCTCTGCCAATATCAGCGGGGAACCCGCCCCGGGTTTTTTTGATGAAATTACCGATGAAATAAAAAGCAAAGTAGATTACGTAGTACCTTTGAGGCAGCAGGAACATAAAAAAAATACTCCTTCACGGATTATTAAATTGGGATTGAACGGGGCCATTGAGATTATACGCTAATGGATAAAAAAGAAATAGACGCAATTAGCAAACAAGCTATAAGCACACCGGTTTTTAAGGTGATATCGGATGCGGCCGATGCACTTGGGGTGGATGCCTATGCGGTGGGTGGTTATGTGCGCGATTTTTATTTATACCGTCCCTGTAAGGATATAGACATAGTGGCCGTAGGCAAGGGAATTGACCTTGCCATGGAAGTGGCCAAGCACCTGGGTGACCGCAAAGTAAATGTGTATAAGAATTTCGGCACGGCGCAACTGGTATACGATGATTACAACATTGAATTTGTAGGGGCCAGAAAAGAATCATACCGCAGCGATTCCCGCAACCCTGCGGTGGAAGATGGCACACTGGATGATGATCAAAAGCGGCGGGACTTCACTATTAACTCCCTTGCCATTGGCTTAAGTAAGAACAATTACGGCGTTCTGGTTGACTCTTTCGGCGGGTTGAATGATTTGGATAACCGCATTATCCGCACCCCGCTCGACCCCGACATAACCTATAGCGATGACCCATTGCGCATGATGCGTGCCATACGCTTTGCCTCGCAGTTGGGCTTTGAAATAGAAAAGCAATCGTTTGATGCCATTTGCCGGAATAAGGAACGTATTAAAATTATTTCCAAAGAGCGCATTGCGGATGAACTGAACAAAATCATTCTATCCGATATTCCTTCGGTGGGGCTCAGCCTTTTATTTGATGCCGGTTTGCTACAGATCATCTTCCCTGAAATGGCTGCCCTGCAAGGGGTAGATAAGGTAGGAGCCCAAAGCCATAAGGACAATTTCTATCATACCTTGCAGGTGTTGGATAATCTCTCGTTGCGGACAAAGGACCTGTGGCTGCGCTGGGCTGCCGTGTTGCATGATATAGCCAAGCCGCTGACCAAGCGCTTCGACGATAAAGCCGGATGGACATTCCATGGGCATGAGGATAAGGGCGCACGCATGGTGCCAAGAATATTTGCGGAGTTGAAACTGCCACAAAATGAAAAGATGAAATATGTGCAGAAGCTGGTGTTGCTGCATTTGCGGCCTATTGTGCTGGCGCAGGAAGTGGTGACAGACTCCGCGGTGCGCCGCCTGCTTGCCGATGCCGGCGATGATATTGATGACCTGATGCTGCTTTGCCAGGCTGACGTTACGACCAAGAACTTTGCCAAGATGAAAAAGTACATGGCCAATTTTGAGTTGGTGAAGCGCAAATTGAAAGAAGTGGAGGAGAAGGACCACCTGCGCAACTGGCAGCCTCCCGTTAGCGGAGAAGATATTATGAAAGCTTTTAACATTGGTCCGTCATTGCAGGTGGGTATTATAAAGAGTGCCATTCGGGAAGCGATTATTGATGGGAAAATACCCAATCAGAAGGAAGCGGTGATTGAGTTTATGCTCCAAAAAGGGCAGGAGTTGGGATTAAAGCCAGCTATGAACGATAAGCTATGAGCTTTGAATATAGCGCAACTTAGGCGAAAATTTATTTATATTTAGTTAGTCAATATTTATTTATTAGCTATAAAATTAGTTTTGAAAAATAACAATGAATTACTACGTAAATAATAATAGAAATACAATAAAATTGTAAAAAATGGATTTTGTAATTTATTGGATATTAAATAGTTATGTGTGAATCTATTATTAATAATAATAAAATGCAATGAATTATAGCAAATATTAATGATGTTTTTTCGCTGCATAGTAAAAATATAGTTGTTGTTTTTGAGCATATTCCTATTTGTCATAATTCAAAGGTACAACACAAAAAAGTGTATTCTTAAAAAGTCATTGACCGTGCAGAGGGTTATGAGTTATGACCGTTCGTTATTGCGAATGCTGTGAAGCAATCTTACCTTATCTAGAAAGCTTTTATTTCTGAATTACTAACTTCCCGCTTCCAATTAATCCACCATCTTGTTTTAAAACCCGGTATAAATAGATACCGTTTGATTGAGAATTTATATCAATAGTATTGTCACCCTGAACTTGATTCAGGGTCGCATCATACACTTTCTCCCCTAAAATGTTGTAGATTTCTACATTACATGCTGCATTAATATTTGATACTGATAAAGTAAAAGTGCCGTTATTTGGATTTGGATAAACAGCAACTTGGGGTTTAGGATTATTAATTGTTGGAACGCCTAAAGTGCAGCCGACTACTTGCAAAGCTTTTTCAAGCACTTCGTCTCTGTTGTGATAAATCCCCTCTCGGGTTGGGAAAACTATGCTATCGGGTATTATGCCAACCCGTTCGGTGCTGTCACCATTAGCATAATATGTGCCGAGGGTTGTAAACATTGTTCCCATGTCTTGAGTAAGTCGATAGTAGGTAACATTACCATCAGTACCAGCTGTCTGGCTTCCTATTTTAGTTACATTGGGCATAGCCCCTAATATCATACAGCTGAATTCTGCCTCACTTTGGGTAACCTCATTGAATAACAATATCACTTTACCATTATAAGGAGTTGGATTACCATTAATTCCAAGATAATCAGGTTCCCAATAAAAAGTGCCCGGGTAAGTAACATCCGGAGTGGTAAATTCGGCAAAAGTTTTTTGATTGGGATACATGTCATCCGCAATTGGCCATGCCGTTCCATTAGGATAGTCCCTTAAATCAAAAATAATTGCGTTGGTATTTTGTAATTCACTATACATATTTGGAACGTCACTAGTTTGCAGTTCACCCATATTTACATATCCTATATTGCAATTACTCCATAATTTGTAAGTTGCGGAACCAAGTGTATCATTGGAAAAGTATCCATTTACATAATCATATACAGACAGCCAGTTTGAATAGATCTCTGTGGAATAGGAGGTAACTATTGTATGGGTATTGTTTAAGCTGTCAAGATAAGTGATTGTACAATTTGCACCTGAGTTTCCATACAACATATAGGAGCTTACAAATCTCCTGAAAACTGCCGTATCTCCTGCAGAGATATAGTTTTTCAAACTGTCTTCCCACTGCCGGGTGGTTAGTCCGTTTATGGAGACAATAGCATCTCCCGGTATAATACCAGTAACCCCTGATTTTATAACTACGTATTGATGTGGGATGTACTTTAATATAAGAAGAGGGCTATACCAGGCATTTAGCCCTCCGGGGAAATTACAGTACCCATCATATGTCCCGCCTTCTGTATGCGCATCAACATTCTGAGCTGTTATTTTTTTGAATGCATAATAAAATTGCTGATCATTGCCTGCACCATCTATTGCAAGAATGTTATGATAGAGTGTAGTATCCCAAGGTTCATTATGCAAATAGTCATACGGATTGAAATAATTAATAATATTCCAGTGTGCAAATACTTCTAATAACCTGTGCCATTCATCAGGGTAATTGGTGTAATCATTCACGTTTAATATTAAGCTGTCAGCAGGAAACACAAGCCATCCGGCATAACTATTAGAGTAGGAATTGTTCTTTACCCAACATTCAGCATGAGGCCTGAAATTGTTATTAATAGTATCCAAAATTGTTTTTACATCCGCCCTAAGCATAGGTGCATTTATCCAAGTTGTATTCAGGTTTCTTTTTAAATCCGCAGGCATGGTATCGCAAGGAGGAGTGTGAGTAATTATCATAGGTCCGGCAGCATTTAACATAGTATCAAGCGCATTATTAAAATCATTTTGAGTAACAGCACTTTTAACCAATGGAAGGCAATGAAGCAAAACACTGTCCCAATTTACTCCACAAGTAGATACATTGGAATGAAAATACTTTACAAACCCCCATACTTTACAAGTGTAAAATAGCTTTTGCTGATAGGTAGGGTTTTGAGCAATTGAAATAATGCTTAATGTTAAAGCAACAAAAAGTAACTGTATTTTTTTCATAGCTCAAGTAGTTTGATTAGGAAGTAAAGATACTATTTTATCTTAAATTCCCTTTATGTAGCAGTAGGGATCAACAAATGGCCTTTAATTCTTCAACGTCTCATCCAGCCATTTGTAAAACTCATGCTGCCATATTAAAGCATCTTGTGGTTGCAACACCCAATGGCATTCATTATCTAAATAGAGTAGCCTGCTTTTAATGCCCCGTAATTGTGCAGCCTGAAAGGCTTCCAGGCCTTGTTCCACCGGTACGCGGAAGTCCTGTTCTCCTTGTATAATGAGGATCGGGGTATTCCATTTATCTACAAAATTTTTAGGGTTGAATTTTTGGTAGTCAACAGGAGTTGGCTTGTTCCAATAAGCTCCCCCCGTTTCCCAATTAGGGAACCATATTTCTTCGGTGGTGCCATACATGCTTTCCAGGTCAAATACACCGTCGTGGGCTATAAAAGTTTTGAATCTTCCATCATGTATTCCGGCTAAAAAGAAAATGGAATAGCCACCGTAGCTGGCTCCTATAGCGCCCCTGCGGGTTACATCTACAAAAGGAAGTTTCGATATGGAATCGATAGCCGACAGGTAATCACGCATAGGTTGTCCGCCCCAGTCCCGGCTTATCTCTTCATTCCATGCCGTACCAAAACCCGGCATACCTCTTCTGCACGGGGCGACAATAATATAGCCGTTGGCCGCCATTAACTGGAAGTTCCACCGGAAAGAATAAAACTGCGAAACGGTTGACTGTGGCCCTCCCTGGCAATAGAGCAGGGTAGGGTATTTTTTAGTGGAATCAAAATCGGGTGGATAAATAACCCATACCAGTTCTTTCAGATTATCGGTAGTTTTCACCCAGCGTTTCTCAATTTTACCCATGTGTATTTTATCGTAAGCAGCTTTATTGGTAAAGGTGAGTTGGGTAAACGCTCCATTTTTCAAATCTACTTTATATACTTCCGATGCATGATTCATATCGGTTCGGGTAACAACCATATCGTTGCCCGATATTCCCAGCATGGCGGTAATGTCGTGGTCTCCAGTTGTAATCTGTCTGAAATTATCTGAATTAGGGAAGGACATCTTGGGAGCGTTTTTTATTTGTTTGAAACTTTTCTCTGAAGTAACAGGTAAGTATTTTGGAATAGTAATTTCAAACAGTTGATCGGTACCAAAAGCATTCTCCAGGAAATAAATTTTGGTATTATCCTTACTCCATTTTAAAGAAGATGCCGACTCATCCCATCCCGCAGTTAAATTATATTTCGTTTTTGTTTTAAAATCATACAGCATGATCCGATTTTGGTCCGCTTCATAGCCATCTCTAGCCATGCTGAGCCATGCTATTTTGCTGCCGTCTCCGGAGAAAATAGGGTAAGTATCGTAGCCGGGATTATCTTGTGTCAGGTCTGTTGTATTTCCGGTAGACAGATCATAAAAGTACAGGTCGGTATTGGTGCTTATGGCATAGTCTTTGCCCACTTTCTTTTTGGTAACATACACTATTGTTTTACTGTCAGGGCTCCAGGTAACATCATCGGGGCCGCCTTCCGGTTGTGTAGGACAGTAATAGCGTTCTCCTTTCATAATGTCTATCGCCTTGCTCATGTCAATCTTTCCATCGGAATAAGGGGCATAAAAAACATGTCCATAGGTTCCGTCTTCCCAGGTGGACCAATGGCGGTACATCAGGTCGTTAATGATGCGAGCGTGTGCTTTGGGCAGATTGGGATAAAGATCATTTGTATTTTGATCTAACTTAACATTCTTGGTAAAGAGCACCCATTTGCCATCCGGAGAATATTTTACGTTGTCAATGCCATCCGTATCTTTTGTTACTTGAACCTCCGCGCTTCCATCCGTATTCGATTCATACCAGTTGTCTTTATATACATAGCCCATTTTCCCGGCAGGGGAAAATTCAACATTGTATTTACTTCCTGTGGTTGCGGTTAGTTGTTTTGGCTCTCCACCTGAAAGTGGAACGGAATACAAATTATTTGATCCTTTATTAGCTTGTACATTATAATAGGTAACGCTGTAAATAGCATTTTTGCCATCTGGTGACAGTGTTTCTCCGCTTACCCGCCCCAGTTGCCAAAGCAATTCGGGGGTCATTACGTTTTGAGCATCACAAAAAGTAAAAAGTAAAAAACTAAAAGCTAAAAGTGGAAGAAGATTTTTTTTCATGGCTGTTTTTTTAGGAGGGCTAAGATATGGAAATGTTGAATGGGGAAGAATGAATTTTGAATTATAGCGGAGCTTTTCCGAAACGCTGAGAGACATCGTTTAACTTTCTTATTTTTGCCGTATCATGTTGGAGACCTTTCAAAAAGACCTGTTTAGCTTAGAACCTGATGCTGCCGGGAAAAAGTTTTTACTGGCTGTAAGCGGGGGGCTCGATTCTGTTGTAATGACAGAACTATTCCGGCTCGCGGGATACAATTACAGTATTGCGCATTGCAATTTTCAGTTAAGAGGAAATGAATCGGATGGGGATGAAAAGTTTGTAAAAGAATTGGCAGTAAACCAGCAGGTGCTTTTCTTTTCTACCCGGTTTGAAACGGAAAAATTTTGTGCCGAAAACAAAGTATCGGTGCAGATGGGGGCAAGGCAGCTACGGTATACCTGGCTGGAAGAGATACGGCAAAAAAATAAACTCGATTATATCGTTTTGGCGCATCATGCCGATGATGCCATTGAGACCTTTTTTATTAACCTGTTAAGAGGTACAGGCATATCTGGTCTGCATGGTATAAAGGCAAGGAATGAAAGCAGCATCCGTCCCATGCTGAACTTTTACCGCAAGGATATAGAGGTTTTTGCTGCAAAAAATAAACTCAGGTGGAGGGAAGACAGCAGCAATGAAACGGATAAATATGAACGGAATAAAATACGGCACCATTTGCTGCCAGCCCTAGAGGAAATCAATGAAAAGGCTAAAGAATCAATTACTGCAACCATTAATAATCTGGCAAGGACAGAATTGATTTTAAATGATTCTATTGATAAGGCTGACGGAAAATATATCAGTTTAGAAGGTGAACGCACCTATATTCATTACGATTTTTTTAAAGAGCTTGCACCTCCGGTTGAATACCTATATGAAGCCATTAAAAAAATGGGGTTTAATTACGAACAATGCCTGCAAATAGAGGAAAATAGGAGGCAGCAACCGGGAAAGATCTTTTTATCCGATACACATCGTATGGTAATGGACAGGGAGAATTTAATAATTGAACCTATAACAGGGAATGATATAGAAAGCTTTTTTGAAGTGAATGACGAGATGGAGGAACTTGTTGCAGGCAGTAATACCTATCTTTTTAAAATCCTGGAAAAGGACATGGATTTTAAAATTCCAACCGCATCACCCGAAAAAGTTGCCCTGGATTTTGATAAACTAATATTCCCTTTAAAAATACGAAAATGGGAAAACGGTGATAAGTTTTATCCCCTTGGAATGGATAAACCTAAAAAAGTAAGCGATTTCCTTATTGACAATAAGGTATCAATTCCTGATAAAAATAAAATATACGTTCTCATTTCAGGCGATCAAATTGCCTGGTTAATAGGATGTAGGCCTGACGAAAGATTTAAAGTGACAAAAGGGACAAAAAAAATATATCTTTGTACATCACAAAAAGTAATTAGCTCATGAGTAAAGTGGATAATCCAATGTTAGTGGATAAAGAAATCATAGGGAATCTTCATTTTCCAACAGAAGAGGTTTTAATTTCTGTTGAATTAAAACAGAAGAGAGAATATGAGCTTGTCCGTGCAGCATCTTTGGGTAAAGATAAGGTTAAAATAAAAATTCTTTTTGAGGATTCAGAAGCGTTAAAGCAGGTGGAGACTACTGTTTGGGCTGTTACCAAAGACAGGGTCGTTCTTAAACACGGAGTTACTATTCCTATTAAACGAATACACGAAATCAAGATTTAATTTATGACCCTATTATTCAAGAGAAGTTTCTTTGGATTTTTTTTGTTATTAGTATATTCAGCAGGCGCTCAGGTTTATAACCCCCTATCCTGGAAGTTTTCACAGAAAAAAATAAGTGATTCGGAATATGTAATTAAGCTTCATGTAGATATACAAAAGGGCTGGCACACCTTTGAACAGCATACCGACAGCAATGGACCTATAGCTATGGCTTTTACTTTCACACCTGACCCCGATTACATACTGGAAGGTAAAACAATTGATGAAGATTCTTGCATTACCAAGTTTGATTCAACTTTTAAAGTAATTGTAAAATATTATCTCAACAAGGCAGGTTTCAGCCAAAAAATTATTGTGCACAGCCCCAATGGATTCACCTTAAAAGGTAATGTTTATTGCCAGGTATGTAATGAAAGCATGTGTCTTCCTCCCAAGCCATTTGAGTTTTCCATAAAGATACCGCCCACTACCTCCGGTGCCGGGAGCGGATATTTATGGATATTTATCTTGGGTTTTTTAGGTGGACTTGCCGCGCTTATAACACCTTGTGTTTTTCCTATGATACCGCTTACCGTCAGTTTTTTTACAAAAAGAGCTTCAGCGCATAATAAAAGGAAGTCATCAGGTCCGTATCTTTACGCATTAAGTATTATTTTAATTTATGTTATTTTGGGAGGACTAATAACGGCAATTGCCGGGCCTTCCGGGTTATATGTTATTGCCAGCAACGGATGGGTTAATCTTATCTTCTTCATCATCTTTTTGGTTTTCGGGTTCTCATTTCTGGGTGCTTTTGAAATTGCGCTTCCCAGTTCATGGGTAAATAAAACCGACAAGGCTTCGGAAAGAGGCGGGCTTATGGGTATTTTCTTTATGGCACTAACCTTATGTATCGTATCATTTTCCTGCACAGGCCCCATTTTAGGTTCCCTTCTTGCCGGCGTTTCTCAAAGCGGCGGATATTGGTGCCTGATAGTCGGGATGTTTGGCTTTTCATTTGCTATGGCTCTGCCATTTGCCGTGTTTGCAGCGGTTCCAAATTTACTTGCTAAAATGCCTAAATCAGGTGGCTGGCTTAACAGTGTAAAAGTGGTATTAGGATTATTGGAAATCACTTTTTCACTTAAATTTCTTTCCAATGCCGACCTGGTTGGGCTGCATATAAAATGGTTGCATTTTCATATGAACGGCCCAATGGGTATCTTGAGACGCGAGATATTTATTTCTATCTGGGTTGTGATGTTTATTATGACCGGACTGTACCTGCTTGGAAAATTAAAATTCGCTCACGATTCGGATGTAAAACACCTGAGCGGCACACGCCTGGTTTTTGCCGTGCTTTCTTTTTCTTTCTCCATGTATCTTATCCCCGGCTTGTTTGGAGCTCCATTAAAACTACTTAGCGGATTTCCCCCGCCGTCATCTTACTCGGAAGGATGGTCTATTTCTTCTTCCGGTTCTTCAGCAAGCATGAACAAGTCTGATACTGCAGTAAAGGTAGCAGCAAAAGCTGGCCCTCAGCATGGATGCCCGCTCAACCTGAACTGTTATCATGATTATGATGAAGCTCTTTCTGTGGCAAGGCAGGCCAATAAGCCGGTTATGATTGACTTTACCGGAAATACCTGTGTTAACTGTCGCAAAATGGAGGAAAACGTTTGGTCAGATCCATCCATTTTAAATATTATAAGTAACGAATATATTCTGGTTTCTTTATATGTTGACGATCAAAACGAATTGCCGGACGATAAAAAAAGTGTTTCCAAATTTGACGGATCGAAAATAGAGACTTATGGTGATAAATGGACAGATATGGAAACAAACCTATACAAAAGCAATACACAGCCTCTGTATGTACTTATTAATTCGCAAGGAGATGTGCTTACGCCTCAGCGGGGCTACACTCCGGATATAGAACAATACAAACAGTTTTTAAAAGCGGGAGTAGCTAATTATAAAGCTAAAGCTTCGGGCAGTCAGAATTCTGTTTTTAAATCGAATGCCCCTATTAGCGTTCATTAATTTTACCGGAAGTGAAGATTAAGCCCATAATAGTCAAACTATGGGAGGAAAAACCTCTTGTTTTGATATTGTTCCTGGGCATATTTTTCAGGCTATTGGCGGTTATTTTTTCTAAAGGATTTGGTTTTCACGATGATGAATTTCTTGTGCTCGATCCGGCAGGCTCCTGGGTAGTGGGCCACGATTATAATTATTGGCTCGGCGGTTCCGGAGTGGCAAATGCTCCTGAAGGGCCCAGTTTGTTTTATCCGGGTTTGCATTACCTGGTGCTTTACTATCTCCATTGGCGTGGAATGGAAGATCCTCAGCATAAGATGTATGTTATTCGTGCATTGCTTGCACTCTGGTCGCTTATCACCATTGTAATCGGGTATAAAATTGCAGATTTTTATGGTGGTAAAAAGGTTGCGCGCCAGGCAGGATTGCTACTTTCCATTCTTTGGTTTATGCCCATGTTAAGTGTGCGCAACCTGGTAGAAATGTTTTGCATACCGCCTTTGCTCTTGGCAACCTGGTTCGCTATTGACCCCAAAAGAAAAGACAGGCTTATAACCTATTTCTGGATAGGTATATTTTGCGGAATTGCTTTTAATACCCGTTTTCAGACTGCCTTATTTGTAGGAGGCTTGGGATTGGTAATTATGTTCCGAAAGAACTGGAAGCATTTTTTCATGGTTGGGTTCATGTTCCTTGTCACAGTTTTTGCCGTGCAGGGCGTGGTTGATATATTTGTTTGGGGTAAACCCTTTTCCGAGTTTACTTCTTACATAAAGTATAATGTGGACAATGCACACAACTACCCTGTAGGGCCCTGGTACAACTATTTTTTAGTGCTTGCCGGAATATTGGTACCACCCGTAAGCTTGTTTTTGATGTTCGGGTTTTTCAGGTCATGGAAAAAATATACCATCCTTTTTCTTCCCGCATTTTTGTTTTTTACGTTTCATTCCGTATTCCCAAATAAGCAGGAAAGGTTTATACTTCCTATGATTCCTTTTGTAATTATATTGGGCTGCATAGGTTGGAATGAATTTATTTCCGAATCGAAATATTGGCAAAAGCACCCCGGTATTTTGAAAGGTTGCTGGACCTTTTTCTGGATACTTAACTGTATTGCCTTGCCCGTTATTTCTACCATGTATTCTAAAGAAAGCAGGGTGGAAAGCATGTATTATCTATATAATCAGAAGGATTTTCAAAACTATATGGTGGAAGAAAGCTATACTGACAAGGTTACCCAAACACCCTTCTTTTATGCAAACAGGTGGGATCTTCATCCGGTGGAGATAGATAATAAGAAAACACTGGCACAAGCATACACAGAACATAAATACGATACCAATCCATTATTCCATCCAAATTATGTACTCTTTTTCGGCACTGTTAAAATAAATGAAAGGATTGCCGCCTTTAAGAAAGTATTTCCTACGGCTACCTATAGAGCTACTATAGAGCCTAGCTATATTGATAAATTGGTTTGCAAACTAAACCCGGTTAATAAAAACGAAACGGTATATATATATAAGTTTGATGATAAGGTGGTAAACCTGCCTGATTCAGTGACTAAGAAGTAATCAATCCTTTCCCATTGTAAAGGGCTTTATCTTTGGTTTTATAGAAGAAGCTCTTTTTATAGCAGTATCGACAAATCGTTTTCTAATTCTATCCATAGCTTGGTAGAGGTTGAGCATTTCTTCTGTATCGTCAAATAAACGAAGAATAGGTTAGTCTAATGACAGCACATTTTTCCGGAAGAAGCGGAACGCAAGCAGTGTAAGTACGATGCCTATTATGAGTAATACGCATACTCTCTCCAGGAATATTCCGCCTATAGGAAGATCTCTGTAAAGGATATCATAAAATCCCTGGATGGACCAATAGTTTATAGATATTACACTTATGTTTTGCATCCATTGGGGCATTATAAAAGTGGGAACCATACTGCCGCCGATAACCGACATAGAGAGTATAATGAGTGTGCTCATGCTTTGCAGTTGGGCTCTTGACCTTGCGATGGTAGCAAGGAAAACGCCAAATCCTGAGCAGGCAAAAGCTGTAGCTAATATTATTATGGAAAGGGGAACTATTTTATCCAGTACCTGCAAATGAAATACAAGCGAGGCGAAGATAAACATGACAGCAAGCTGGAAGGTAGCTACAATAATAGAACAGGCCATTTTACCCAGTAGGATTTGAGCCGGATGGACAGGAGAATACAAGAGCCTTTTTAAGGTGCCTTGTTCTTTTTCATCGAGTAAACCTCCGCCCATACCGGTAAGTGAAAATAAAAGCATCATAACGGCGGTGCCCGCTACAGCCTGCACTAATCCCAGATTACCAACTTTAGCGCTTACCACCGAAACGGTGTTAAGCTTCATCTTGCTTTGTGCATCAGTATTCATACCTGAACTTGCTGATTCAAAATTTTTGTTGATATTTTTAACTACCATTTCATGAGTTGCCTTATCCATTCCCGGATACTGTTTATCAATACTCAGTACGATGGAATCTTTATTCATTTTCATAGACTTGTTTCTCATGGCTTTACCCATGCTTGAATACATGGATCTTCCCAAGAGAGACTGGATTATTCCCATTTCCTGGGTCTGTGAAGCGTCATAGTGAAGATCGCATGGAAATGATGTCATAGCGCTGACAGAATCTGAAAAGCCTTTTCTAAAAACAAGCATAGCTGCCTTTTTGCCCCTGGTGACTAAATCCATGCCGCTATCATAACTGCAAGGAATAACTTCAATCATCTTAACCGAGTCTATATCGCTTATGGTTTGCCTGGTGATGCTGGTATTGTCCTGGTCGCAAACCAATAATGGAATCTTTTGGATATCGTCATTCCCACTTCCTCCAAAAGCCAATGCAAATACAGAAATCAATATAGTTGGCAAGAGAAAGGTAAGCATTACGGCACGCTTGTCTTTCAGGAAACTTAACAGCTCTTTTTTTAGTATTTTAAACATTAGTCTCTCAATTGTTTTCCGGTCAGTTTAAGAAATACGTTTTCCAAATTCGCTTTTTGTATGTCAATATGGTGGACTTCATAGCCCGCATCGGAGCAGCCTATAACGCAGCGAGTGAGGTCTTTTTTTGAATCATTCGATTCTATATAAGCGGTATGGTCAGTCACTTTTACTTGTAAATTCAATTTTGACGATAAAAAGGATTGGTCAGGTGTCTGCCCGCATTCCATTACAATTACGTCTTTTATTTCGCTTTTCTGCTTTAACTCATCCAAGGTACCTTGAGCCACAATTACGCCGCTGTCTATAATTCCGATGCGGTCGCAAAGCCTTTCGGCTTCTTCCATATAGTGGGTAGTATAAATAATGGTCATGCCATCTTTATTGAGTTGCTCAATCAACTCAAAAATCATGTTACGGCTTTGAGGGTCTACCCCCACGGTAGGTTCATCGAGCAATAATATTTTAGGAGAATGAAGCAATGCACACGCTAAATTGATGCGGCGTTTCATTCCGCCTGAGTAGGCTTTTACCTTTTCATTTTTACGGTCTGAAAGGCCCACCAGGGCAAGGAGTTCTTCCGCCTTTTTATGCAGTTCACTTTTGGCTATAGAATGCAAACCACCCCAGAATAACATATTTTCCCAGGCGGTTAAATTGGAATACAATGCAATTTCCTGGGGAACTACACCCAATATTTTCTTTACTTCTTCCCTTGCATTTTTTATATCCAGCCCGTTAATAGTTATTTCCCCTGAATCGGGCGGAAACAAGGTGCTCAACATATTGATGGTGGTGCTTTTGCCT
>Ga0302185_10001879_pt1 | contig 14211 bp, 16 predicted proteins | sample II_Bog_E1_1_FD_200231 | JGI IMG/M metagenome (GOLD analysis project Ga0302185, IMG submission 200231) | Peat permafrost microbial communities from Stordalen Mire near Abisko, Sweden - II_Bog_E1_2 | ecosystem: Environmental > Terrestrial > Soil > Wetlands > Peat | place: Sweden: Abisko... | reverse complement strand
GAGAAACAAGTAAAAATAATACCGATGGTATATTCATGAATTTGTTACCAAGTGATAATTTATGCATAATGCCTGTCTTTGTAAAATACAATAATAGAATAGAATCCAATGCCAATATAGCAATAGAAATCAAAAATATGAATTTTACCCCAAATCTTTATTAAAAACACCTATTTTAAATGGCCACCACTTAGCCAGGCTCTATGGTCTTCCCAACCGCACATGGATCTTCCCAAAAATATTGACCGAGATCATCCCAAAACCTGCGGACGATCATCCTATTTCCTTCCCTCACAGCCTAATTTTGACCCTAGGTTATGACAAATGACCAAAAGGCAATTTTAATATTTCCTATCTCAACCGCTTCTTAGGTATATCCTCTTCCTTCCGGAAGCCCGGGAAATTTTCCGGGCTTCCATATTTAATATCAGTTCCTCCATTTATGATCGAAAATAGCAGTGCCATATTTGCTATACCAGCAACCAGCCTTAAGTTACGATGCCTTTCTAAATGCTAAAACCTATTGCTCTGCGCCAAGCTCTGAGATGACAAATAACGCCTTCGATGTGTCAGTAAATTCAATGAACTTCAGCACAGAGAGTGCATGCAGGTATTCCATCACCAATTCTTTCTTAATACCACATTCGCGAGCCAGTATGTCTGCATGCAACTCGGCCTTTGTTCCCTCGTCATTGCTACTAAGCTCCTTGATCTTTAAAAATACGTCCCAACCGTTTGCGATTTTCATACGCTCCTTTTTGGTTATTAGGAACAAAAAGAAAAAGTATGCCATACACATGACCCAAAAGTTAAAATAGATTCGTTTGTTAATGAGCAAGCTAAACAACGTTAAATTTTCGCTTTTCTAACGTTATGTAATACACCAAAAAGATAGCACAGAGGAGAAATGATTTATTACGGAATAGGATCAATCGGTATTTCTATTTCCTCGCCTTCCTTCATATTGAGGAGGTTGTTAATCCCGGTCCAGGCCATAAAGACAATTACCAGGATCATGAAGGTCGATATATTAAACCAGTAATTGCTGAAATTATACAGCTTCGCATTCTCCTTTTCCCATGGGTAATAAAATATCTCCACACTATCCCCGATCGTGTATGGGCCATCAAAGAACCCCACATTGTCATTTTCTACCGCCTTGGCCGCCCCTGGTATGGTATACCTCACAACCGGCGATTCCCCATACGATCCAGACATGTTATGGTCCCATCTCGTTCCGCCGCCACCTCCTGCCGCTCTCAGCGCCACGATCAGGGCTTCTTTGCGGGTAGCCGCAGCATGTACCCCTATTTTAATACCCAGGAAGCCTGCAATAATTACCGCATACCCCACAAGGCACCCCCTTATAAATATCCGCAGTCTTTCTTGTGGTGTCGCCATTTCGATAATCGTAAAAAAACTCAAAAAAAAACCAACAACTCTGTTCAACTCAATCCACTTAAAACACAAATAAACGAAAACAACCGCTTATTGAACCAGCAGGTTGCACGAGTCTAAATTATCATGCGCTCCCAAAGTATCGCATTTAGCTGCATTAGCCGGCAAATCCGGTTTGTATTGTATCCCCAGGTCATAACTATTTGTGCGGCCGTTCCCATGACAAAGACATTGCACATCCCTTTTCTTTGTGCAGGAAGAAACAAGCACAGCACATGAAATAAACAATACAAAACAGTTTTTCATAAACAGCCCTTTACTGCGATAACGTATTTTCAGGAATAGTATTGCAAAGTAATATTATTTGAAAGTCATTCGTGAAAACGGGTGGGAAGCCCCAAAATGCCTATTTTTTGCCCGTATCAAAGCTCAGCGGGCATCCTCCTGCTCTTTTTTATGTATCATCAATATTATTTAAATTTGATTACTAAACATTCGGTTATGAAGTCACTCCTCACTATATTATTTGTCGCATGCTCATTCATCGTGGCATCCGCACAGGACGCTGATAACGTTAAAGACTTAGAGGCTAGGGTCCGAAAGCTTGAAGAGCGGATGGCGATGCTCGAGGATCGGATGGCAAGGACAGAAAGCAGTTCAGCAACAAACCAGCAAACACCTGAAGCGAAAAAGATGGCGAAAGTAGCCCTGCAGCATATGCAGGAAGAGCGAAAGAATTTCAAACCGGAAGACATTCAAAAAGCGGAAGAATTATATCTCAATGCCTCAAAGCTCATGCGTATAGGTCGGGATTCTAAAACACTGCTGGATAGCGTGGTTTCAACATTTCCACAACTCAATAGGGCTGGCTGTGCCCGGCTTTATCGCGCACAGCAAGAGACAGGGCCTGAAAAAGAGGCACTGCTCAAAGATTGCATTTCGCGGTTCAGCACTTGCTATTATGGCGATGGCGCCCAGGTAGGCCCTTTAGCCATGTTCGATCTTGCTGAGTTTTATCAGGCTGCTGGCAAAGAGGAAGACGCACGCGGGCTTTTCAGAAAGCTGCGCAAAGAATATTCAGGATCCGTGGGTCATGACGGGATATTGTTGGTTGACAAGATATGATAAGAAAAGAAAAGGTCCCCGACGTCGTACCTTATCAGCGTGAAGTGATCATGATCCAAAGTTTCAAAATTCACATCCCTAAAAATGCGCTTGTTAAATTGTGGTTGCTCCTTTTATTGAGCCGTAGTATAAACTTCATGTTTTTCACTATGAAAATTCATCCGCACAACCTGTCGCTGGTTTGATCTAAAATACCGGGAGCGAAAGTCACATCGCTCCGCTCTGTTTCTTCTGCTCTCTTCTTATGTCGGGGAGACAGGATTCGAACCTGCATCATCTTCAATTACTTTAAATAGTCGCTAACTTTCCTGCTTATTCTCTTTTTGACACTTTCCCATGTCTGGCCTTTAAGGCTTACAGGGTCTTCGCTGTCATTAGCATCATCAAAATAAGTTAAAGCCTGCGGAATGGAGATCAGTAATTGATGACTGGAGTATTTTTTTATGTAGCAATTAATTAGTTCCTCCATTGTATAATGATCCAGCAATTCAGCAATATCCCAAAAATCCTTTTTTACAGCACGTTTTAAGATCGCAGCAACTTTCATTGCCATTATATCATAAGTGCTTATGAGTTTTATCCCATCTTCTATATGCGGCACGCCTATCATCGGGTGATGATAATATCTTACAAAGTCCACTTTTATATCACCGATAAATCCCAAAATACCAACGGTATTAGGGTTACGATAACTGAAATCAGGAAAATTATTTTCGAGTACCGGCAATAAACTTTCTGCCTGAAAATCTGATGTAGAAAAAAGATCCAGGTCCACAGATAACCTATGCCCATAATACAGCGATAGCGCGGTTCCACCCACGAGGTAAAAATTACTGAGTTCCGGCAACGCCAGTAGTTTCTTTAGTACTTCCAGTGTTCCGGGTTCAACTGTGCTGTATTGTAGCATCTGTAATCTGTTAGTCCGTTATCCAGTATTGCACTGGCAAGGTATATGGTCTGTAACGAAAGCCATTTGGCATTCGTAAGCACTTGCCTTATCTTATCATCGCCATAGTATCTTCTGCAAGCACGGATATCCGGCACATCTCCACGCTCAAATACCCGCTCTATGACAAACGCTGCTTTATTGTCATAGTCCAAAGTTTCAAAATTCACATCCCAAAAAAGACGTTTACTTATTTGCGGTGGCTCTTTAGTATTGGGCATGGTATAAAGTTACAAGATTTCCTATCTGTGACAAACAAAAAAGCCCAACATTGCTGTTGAGCTCTCTTCTTAAGTCGGGGAGACAGGATTCGAACCTGCGACCCCCTGGTCCCAAACCAGGTGCGCTACCGGCCTGCGCTACTCCCCGGGTAATTTTTAATCCGGCCTTTTTTTATTTTGCAGTTACAATCCCCGGCGAACTGTAAACTGCCTACTGCTAACTATAAAGAGCGGTGAGGGCGAGATTCGAACTCGCGGTACACTTTAGGGCGTACGACAGTTTAGCAAACTATTGGATTCGGCCACTCTCCCACCTCACCTGTATGCGGCGTGAGCCACGCTTTTTTTGTACTTCCTTTTTTAAAAGGACTGCAAAGATAATGTAAATGAGCAAATGAGCAAATCAAAAAGCTAAATTGATTCAATATTTTATATTGCCTTGTATACGCCCTCAAATTATATATTTCTTAATTACTAACTGGGCCTTCCTGTACTTAAAACACTATGTTTATAGCTCATTGAGCCATTGAGCCATTCAGCCACTAAGCAATTAAATACTTGCCATTTGCACCTTCTGTTGCAGTTCCAGTAGGTTCTCTTTATACTCCGTATCCGTTTCCATCAGGTTTTCCACTGTCTGGCAGGAGTGTATCACCGTAGTATGGTCAAACCCTCCAAAATGGTCCCCTATCGTCTTAAGAGATTGTTTGGTAAACTTCTTGGCAAAATACATCGTTATCTGTCGTGCCAGCACCACCTCACGCTTACGCGTCTTGGTCAGCAGCCGGTCATATGATACATGGTAATAATCGCATACCAGTTTCTGTATATTGTCTATCGTCATCTCCCTTGCCGCCGACTTAACAAAGTTCTTCATTACTCTTTTTGCAAGGTCAATATCTATTTCTTTCTTGTTAAGCGTAGCCTGTGCAAACAATGCTATCAGCGCACCTTCCAGTTCACGCACATTGCTTTGTATGTTGTATGCCACATATTTCACCACATCATCCGGTATCTCCAGTCCCTCCTGGCGCATCTTCACCTGGAGTATCGCTTGCCTTGTTTCAAAATCAGGTGCCTGTATATCAGCATTCAGTCCCCAACGGAACCGGCTCAACAATCGCTCTTGCATTCCCTCCATATCACGTGGCGCTGTATCGCTCGTCAGTATGATCTGCTTGCCGCTTTGGTGTAAGTGGTTAAAGATCGCAAAAAACACATCCTGCGTTTTGTGTGCAGTCACAAAGAGGTGGATATCATCCATGATCAGCACATCTATTAGCTGGTAGAAATGTATGAAATCATTTACCTCATTATTCTTCGAATGATCTATGAATTGGTTGATGAATTTTTCCGCACTCACATAAAGTACAGACTTATTCGGGTGCAGTTTGCGCACCTCATTACCTATCGCCTGCACAAGATGCGTTTTACCCCATCCCACTCCACCAAAAACCACTAATGGGTTAAAAGATGTAGCTCCCGGTTTCTGTGCCACATGTATGCCTGCTGATCTTGCCACACGGTTACAATCCCCTTCCACATAATTTTCAAAAGTGTAGTTGGCGTTCAACTGTGGGTCTATCTGCATACGCTTCAATCCCGGTATAGCATAGGGTGTTTTTATACTGTGCGGGTCATCCCATTTCAGCGGCATGTCCACGTAGTTATTTTCCTTCGAAGATTTGTTCTGCAAACCACCGGGCATATTCACCGATGCCGGATTGCGAAGCGATGCACTGCTCTCCATCATGATGCGGTATTCCAGGCGACCTACTCTGCCCAGTACACGCTTTATCGTTTTCCCTAAAAGTTCTACATAATGTTCTTCAAGCCACTCATAAAAAAATTGGCTCGGCACTTGCAACGTCAGCACATTGTCATTTAGTCCCACTGCTTTTACCGGCTCAAACCAGGTTTGGTAAGTACGCCAGTTAACATTGTCCTTTATGATATTCAAACACTTCTCCCATAGTTGTTCAGCTTCGGTTAAAACATTATTAGTAGTAGTATAAAGGTGCTTATCCATATTATGAAACAACGTTCATCAAGTTAATTCAATTTTGTTAAACCGCCAATAAATAAGATAAAAAAATTGTTCGGGAATTTTATTTCTTCTACTGCGGCACTTTTATTTCCTGGTCTTTTATGCTCTGATCTTTTACGCCAAAACTTTTTTTCTTCTCAACATTTTCAACGCTATCCCGTTTTTATTACGGGAGGACGAAATTGCTAACATTTTGTTGAAAAAAAAAATCATTTTGCTATTGTTTGTTTACGAAAACTTACAGATTGGTGTTTGATAAGTTTGGAACCTTTTTTGCTATCGGGGAAAAATTTCTGCTATGTGCTCTTCAATATTTTTTCTTCTTCTTATCTCTTTATTTTTTTCTCACACCCATTTCTCTTTCTGCAAGCTGAAATGATGACCAATAAAGCGTTTCCGATGATTTTAATATTGCGTAACTACAAATTCCATTCAGATGATTCAGACTAATGACCAACGTAATGTACGCTTTTTTTATCCAACTAACACAAACCTGAAAAAATATTTTTCCAACCGGTTTTCACTCGCTTATGCCGAAAAAAATCCCGCCTTCACTGAATTGAAAAATATAGAAAACAAAACCTACAGGAATTATAATTAATACAACAAAAGAGCCCGCGAAGTTATCGCGGGCTCTTACTCAAATTTAACTTCGTTTTTATTCTAGATCTCTCTGTTCTTATCAAATGCTTCCAGCTCTTTCCCCACAGCTGTCAGGAAGCTTGCGCCTAATGATCCGTCCACTATACGGTGGTCATAGCTCAGAGATAGGTACATCATATGCCTGATGGCTATTACGTCTCCATCTTCTGTTTCTACCACCATTGGGCGCTTTTTAATTGCCCCCAGTGCCAGTATCGCTACCTGCGGCTGGTTAATGATCGGTGTCCCCATCAGGCTGCCGAATGTTCCCACATTCGTCACCGTAAATGTGCCGCCTTGTGTGTCGTCTGCCTTCAGCTTGTTGCTGCGTGCCGCATTCGCCAGCGCATTCACGTCCTTGGTCAGTCCCAGCAGGTTTTTTGTACCGGCATTCTTTATTACTGGCACTATCAGGTTACCGCTCGGCAGTGCAGTAGCCATACCTATGTTGATGTCCTTCTTAATAATGATGTTGTTACCGTCCAGGCTACAGTTGATCAAAGGATATTTACGTATGCAGTTGATGATCGCTTCAAAGAATATCGGTGTAAAAGTGATCTTCTCACCATACATCTGCTCAAACTTCCCTTTCGACTTTTCGCGCCATTTCACTATGTTCGTCACATCCGCCTCTGTAAAGCTCGTTACGTGTGGCGATGTAGCCTTACTGCGCACCATATGGTCTGCTATGAGCTTGCGCATCCTGTCCATCTCTACTATCTCCACATTTCCGCCGGTCACTCCGCTTGCAGGCGCCGCCGCCACGGCCGCCACAGCAGGTGCAGCGGGGGCTGCCATTGGCGCCTGGTATGTTTCCTTCACCGGTGCTGCCATTGGCGCTGCTTGCGCTGGCGCACTTCCCCTGTTGCTCACATAGTTCAGTATATCTTTCTTGGTGACTCTTCCTTCATTACCTGTGCCGGGGATATTCTCCAGTTCACTCATACCTATTCCCTCTTTACCCGCTATATTCAGCACCAGTGGCGAATAAAAACGCGCACCATTACTTTCCGCAGCAGCCGGTTGGTATTGTGGTGCAGCCGCCTGTTGTGGCATTGCTGCTGGTTGAGGGGCTGGCGCCGCCTGTTGCACTGGCGCTGCGGCTTGCGCGCTTGCACCTCCGGCATCTATACGTGCTATCACCGCACCCACTGGCACTACGTCATTCTCCTTATAAAGCAGCTCTGTGATCACACCTGCCGCGGTCGATGGCACTTCGCTGTCTACCTTATCCGTAGCTATGTCCAGCAAGGTCTCGTCCATTTTCACAGACTCGCCCGGGCGCTTATGCCATTTCAGCACCGTAGCCTCCATTATACTTTCACCCATTTTCGGCATTACAAGATCAACGATCGCCATAATAATATGATTAGTTATAATTTTAATTGAAACGCTGCAAAAATAATCAATTGAAGGTCAAAAGTAAAAATAAAGAATTTTCAATCTGCTCCACAACTTAATCATAAATAAAACTTTCTACTTTGATCTTTCCACTATCTACTATCCACTATCCACTATCCACTATCTACTATCGACTATCCAATATCCACTATCTACTATCGACTATCCAATATCCACTATCTACTAACGACTAGCAACTATCTACTAACGACTCTAATTCGGTGAATCCCTGAAATCCCTTCGTTTCGTCAACTTCAGGTCCTGAAGTATCGCTGATTTCACATTCAGGGTAAATGTAAAGCTCTTTCTTGGCCCGAACGGAATGGTTTGCAGGTGCATAGCCCAGCAGTGCAGGTCCCTGTATACATCTATCGATGTAAGCGTAAGCTGGTTGAATGTAAAGTTGTAACCCGAGCTCACATTCAGTTTCCAGCGTTGCGTTATCTGCAATTCACCCTGCAGTGTAAGCGTCTGCGATAAGATGATTGTGTCCCGTTTTGAAATTGCATTATAGGTATTATTTGCAGAAAACGAATAACTGAAATTTACACTCCACGGTATATTGAAGTCCGAATAGTTATTATATCCGGCATTGCGCATCACCCGTCCATATTCTTCACTGTTACTCGGGTTTGGGCCGTTCCCTATTGGCTTGGAGTGAAAGTTGGAACCCAGCGAAAAACTCGCGCTCGAAAACTGCGCAAGCCCGAATCCCATATCTTCCATCGTCTGCGGCAATTCCCTCCCGGTATTGAAATCAGTTGCATAGGGATTAAAGCTCGCTGTCGAGCTGATGTTGATCTTGTCCATTATATTGGTCCTGAAATTCAACCCTATGTTGCTCCATTTAAACGAGTCTGCTGCCGGGTTATAAGACACCGTGGCCCCAAGGGCATCTATCAGCGTCACATTCTTAAATCCGGTCACGGTATCCTTATCAGAGCGCACCTTGATCTGTAAGTTATTATTGACTCCAAAAGTCACCAGGGCAGCTCTGCCCAGCGCAGGATAACCAACTACCGAATTTGGGTATAATGTCTGGTAACTATAGTTACTAGGCAATATAGGCGTATCAAGATGCGTACGGTAATAATAGTTGAACGGCGCCGACCCGAAGTCAGGGTGATAGGTCAATCCAACCGTTGGTGTGAGCACATGCCGTATCCCACGCAGCGTTCCATGTTTAAACATCTTCATCCCGTATATGCGGGTCGAGAAGTTAACACCCGCGTTAAAATCCCGCGATGCAAAAAAGCCCTGTTTAGTAGTAGTATCAATAATGTTGGTGAGCGGGTTATAATTTTGCCGCAGTTCCTGGTTCACCCAATACTCATCATAATTTACACTGAACGACATGTTGATATACCGCAGGATCGTATAAGATGCACTGATAGGCACAGTATGGTGCATGCCCATTTGGTACTGGTTGCTAAGGACGTGGGCAAAACTAAACGTGCTGTCGTAAAATGTCGTCTTACTAAGCCCCTCTACCGTGTAGCTGGCTGTGATCTTATCATACCAGTGCTTACCAATGCTGTTCTTCTTTTGGAACGGGTTGATCTGCGTTACATGAAAGTTGATGTCCGGAAGCGTTACATTAGTTTGTTTGATGAGTGTGTTCTGGCTGCCAAGTGCACTTATTGTCAATCCGAAAGGTGTACCCTGCCAGGTTTTAGAATAGGTGATATTTGATTGCCGCTGGTTTTGCAGTATCTGATCTGAAATATTACTTGTATTAGAATAAAAACTGGAACTCCCTAACTCCACCGATGCATTAAAACTCTGACCGGGTATAGCTTTAGGGTCAGACTGGTGGTTCCAGTTGATCATAAAATCTTTCGATATGGATGATCCCGATTCAAAAGGCTCTCCGGTCTTATTATATGCATACGATAAGCTGATTGTGCCCTTATAATGATAAATATCACTGTAGTTACTTACCTCACTAAACCCATAACTCCCTTTGGTAAACACATTGGCTTCAGTAAGAAAATCTACATGGTCATTCATATATAAATAGTACCCCCCGTTCAGTAGTCCTAAACCACGCTGCTCTTCTATCGTGTAAGTAGGTATGATAAATCCCGATTTCTGCTTTTCCGATACCGGGAATATCGCAAACGGCAACCACAGCGGTGTCGGCACGCCTTCTATATACAAGTTCGCCGGGCCAGACACGATCACCTTTCCGGGTATCACCTTTATTTTGTCCGCTACTATACCAAAGTGAGGTGTATCCAGCGCGCACGTAGTATATATGCTATGCGCTCCATAAATGGTCTGGTCTGGGTTTCTTTTTACCTGTTCACTATACATATACCCCTCGCCATACTGCGAGTGCACATTCCTCACTATCGCACGCTTGCTTTTAAAGTTATATTGCAACGAGTCGTAGCTGAATTTTTCTTTCCCCTGGCTGAATGTTTGCTTGCTCGCCCCACTTGTATCCTTGCGCTCATCATAAGGCACTGCCGATACTATATTCTTCCCCTGCGCATAAGTTATCTTCCCGGCATTCAGTTGCAGGTCCTCATAATTCACCTGGGCATTCCCATACAGGTGAAACAGGTTCTGCTGCATATCCGCCACCGCCGAGTCCTCTGCAGTAGCTTTTACTATCGATGGCAATGCATCCTTCGATATCTTTATCCCCAGCGATTTCTCCAGTTGTCTTCTCTTCGAGGTGTCCGCAGCGTTTTTGCCGGTATCGGTCATTAATCCCGGCTCACTGTTTTTCATACTGTCGCCCCCTGTACCTGTATTATTCAGCTTTATGGTCGCACTGTCTTGTTGCAGTGTTGTTGAGATAATAGGCCGCGTCCCTTCAGATTGACAATATGCATTATTTGTTATAAAGAATATAAAAATGGTTGCGATACAGCATGTAAAGCAACACAATGATGAAAATTTTAGAATAAATTTACCGCTCAAGCTCATTAAGGCCACAAAAATAGCTATTTGAAGGTGCCGTTTTAATAGTTTGTATATTTAATCTTTTGTGAAATATATTATGCGCAACATATTTATTGCCACTTTACTCGTTATAGCTTCGCCTTTCATGCTATTGGCAAAAGGAAAAAAAATTTCTAAGATAGTACTCGATGCTGGTCATGGCGGTAAAGATATTGGTGCCAGGGGCGCAATTTCTGCCGAAAAAGATATCACCTTGGCCGTAACGCTCAAACTGGGGAAAATATTATCCGATAGTATGCCCGGTGTTCAGGTCATCTACACCCGCACCACAGATGACTATCCCTCCCTATCCGACAGACATGAAATAGCTAACAAAGCCAATGCGGATCTTTTTATTGCCGTCCACGTCAATTCTACACCATTTACAAAAACCAGGGTTCTCGAAGGATATAAAACAGTAAAGAAACATCACAAAACAATCAAACAACCAATTTATCATTACATCACACACCACGAAACCACGAGAAAAGGTGTCGAAACCTACGTTTTGGCATTGCACAGGAATTATCAGAAAGAAAAATCAATTGGTGAGTATAGCGAAAATGTTACTGATGAGCCCGGCCTCCTCAACCCCAGCGATCCCCAAACCGCCATAATAATCGCCCAGTACTCTCAGTCATTCCTCTCGCGTAGCGTTTCACTTGGCACTAAAATACAAGAGGCTTTCGGCCGCGAAGGCAGGCCAGACCTTGGTGTCAAGCAGTTGCCACTCGAGGTGCTCGCCGGTAGCGCCATGCCCGGTGTACTGGTAGAAATAGGTTTTATCACCAATATCCAGGAAGAAGCTTACCTCAATTCCGAAAACGGGCAGCACGAAGTTGCCATGGCAATATACAGGGGTATAAAGGCTTATAAGAACGATACAGAAAAATAACATAAAAAAATATGCTTTCATTGTTTATTTTAATGGCGCCAATGGAATATATTTAACCCTTGAAAAATGCATGATGGCGTATGGAATTACCTTACGTTTGGTATTTCATAACTAGTTTTTTATCTTTGAACTAATTAAAACATTTGAATATTCAATGAAAAGTCCTCTAAAAACAATACTTATTATTACGGTACTGGCATTTTCAGCTTTTGCGGCAGCTGTTCATTCGTCATGCAACAGGGACCTGTGCAAAACTGTTGTGTGTGCAAATGGAGGTATATGTAATGGAGGATCCTGCACATGCCCTATCGGGTATAGTGGCACAAACTGTGAAGATACTGCCCGCAATAAGTTCTTAGGAAACTGGACAGTCTTCGAAAAAGGCAGCGTTACTCAGGCATCGCAATACCCTATCAGCATTCAGCCCGGAGCTAACCTCAATGATGTGGTCATCATAAACTTTTTCAATTACTTCACTGTTCCGGTCAATGGTACTGTAGTTAACGACTCTCTTATCATCCCTAACCAGCAATATCAGGGCAAGGTATTATTTGGGGTGGGTTACATCTATACAAGTTCCACTTACACCCAGTTTGGTTCTATCAACATGGAATATGAGATAGTGGATACCGCCACAGGAGTGGTTGACGATTTCGGTTACTATTCTAATATCGATCATAGTTCCGCATCTGCATGGAATAAATAATAATCAGCATTCAGCATATAAATGCCTCCTCATCCGGGAGGCATTTTTTATTGAAAAAAAATAGCTGCCCGACATACCTGAAAATCAATCTTTTCTTTATATTTACTTTAAAAAATTTCCACCTATGAGGTTCCCTTTCAAGACAGTCACATTATCTGTGATCATCGTATCACTTGTCGCGATCAATTATATTGCCTGCAATAAAGATAACACCACCACTTCCAAAACCATTATTAAGTGTGTTTCCTGTGCCAATGGCGGTTCTTGTATCAATGACACCTGTCGTTGCCCTGCCGGTTTTGAAGGCACATCCTGCCAAACGGAATCTATTATCAAATTCACAGAAAGCTTCAATTGGGAAGTTACTGAAAGCGGCTCCCTGACGGGCGCTGATCAGTACAATATTAATATTGAGCAAAACGGCACTTCACTCACTACTGTGTTAATATATGGGCTATATTCACCATACTACTTTTTCTCCGGCTCCGAAGGGCCATTGACCGCCAATATTAATGGCGATAGCATATTCATCCCATCTCAGGCCATCGATAGCGGATACATCGTCGGCAAAGGGATTTATATCCCCAATACATCTGGATCCAGCTCCATAAGGTTCAGATACCAGGTCACAAACACAGTAACCGGGACCACCAACGACTTCGGCTACGCTAACCCGGCCAATAGCCCGTCCATCTGGACGCAGAATTAGAATATTGTATCAATAAATAAAAATAGTTCTTGTAGATCATTGCATGACCGGTCCATTAAAACCCATATCGCTAACGGCTCTTTCAATTGCACTTTTCGCAATAGGTTATATCGCATGCAATAAAGACAACAGTATCACCTCCAAGACCATTGTTAAATGCGTCACATGCTTGAATGGAGGCGCTTGTATTAGGGATACATGCCGTTGCCCCGCCGCTTATGAGGGCATTTCATGCCAAACGGAATCCATCCTGAAGTTCACCCAGAACTTTGCGTGGACCGTATCTGAAAGTGGCTCCGTTATTGGCCCCAAAAGCCCGTATAATATCAGTATAGAGCCTCGCCCGTCGTCACTCACCACCCTGTTGATTTACAATCTGTACGGCCCGTATTATTCATCATTCTACTCTTCAGTGCCGCTCAACGCTAACATTAATGGCGACAGCATATTCATCCCCACACAGGTCCTCGATAGTGGGTATATTACTGGCAAAGGATATTACGTCTCTAATTCTCCGGGCCGCGGCACAATAACATTCAGATACCAGGTCACAAATACTATAACCGGCGTTACTAATGACTTCGGCTATGCCAACCCCGCCAATAATCCATCCATATGGACGCAGGATTAGTCACTGTCCACAACTTATTATTGCTTTACTGAAAATAACATGGAGGCGCTATTAAATCTCATGTAATTACCCCGGAACGGGCGCAGCCAACTCGATCAGGTATATTTTCCTCCACGCCAGGCTTCGGCGATTCCTTTTCACATGCATGGTATTTCGTAGGATTAACATGATCATGAAAAATGCATTTTAGGATTTCCTTTCCTGGAAAATAATGCATTTACGATTCGGGATTCTTGTCCTAATTTGCATTACCGTCACCCACGCTTGCATTTGGCCCTCCGGATTCAGCGCTTCTTGACCCACTTTCTGAAATAATTAAAGCTCATTGACATACTGGGAACACCACCAAAACGATCCTGAAACTAAATCAGGATTTTCTAACCAAAACTCAACCAAAATCAGGACAACATATTACAAAAATCACGCGTGATAAAAGTGAGATATTATCGAGATGTTTTAAACCACTTAAGCAATGTAAATCAACAAGTTATCTCAATTTATTTTTTTTCTGAGCAATGTGATATTTTATCCGCCCCTT